>ENA-ORND01000680-ORND01000680.1-human-gut-metagenome-genome-assembly--contig:-NODE-680-length-28008-cov-2.588309_pt1 | contig 28008 bp, 30 predicted proteins | sample MGYA00242111_ERZ509014 | MGnify/ENA primary metagenome ERZ509014 (study PRJEB26280, sample SAMEA2338694) | human gut metagenome | biome: human gut; feature: human-associated habitat; material: faeces... | reverse complement strand
CCAAGCCGTTGAAGAGACCATTAGCAAGAGCGGCAATAGTATAAACACGAAAGGCTCCCTGAAAAGCCTCCCAGAAAGGAACATCCTTTTTGCCTTGCATCACCACTAGGCCGAACTTGTTCATCACGTCAGACAAGAAAAGGAACTGGGCTTGCTCAAATGAGCTTCCACCCATCAAGTGGATAGCCTTAGCGGAGGTAGATAAAGGCTGTGCCGTCTGGTAGATGTTTTTGTTAAGCTCCCATCTTATCTGTTCATGCGACAAACCGCGATTAGCAAGCATGTGGGAGGTCAGCTGATTCACAAAAGATATGCTCCACCAGTCAAAAGCCATAAGGCCGCTCATGCCCGCTTCCTGCCAATATCCCCATTGCGCTTGTTTTTTCAGGGGAATGCTTAATGCCTTATCGGCAAGCACACGGTCTTCCCATCCACGGTACTTACGTTCCTTCATTGCCTCCAAGTCACGAAGCTCTTCAAGGGTAAAACCTTTATAGTTCCCGCTTGTCACCTCTGCCACGCCTTTGATAATTTCCATCATGGAGAAGTTGCTACCAACGATAGGGTTGAACAAAGCCGCACTAGAGCGCCCCAGAGAAGCCAAGGAGAAAGCAATCCTTGTCTTAGCCAATACTTGGAACACTTTCCCCATTACCTCTGCCAACACGCTCTTTTGGGCATACACACGCCCCTCGTTGATGAAGTAATACAGGGCTTTGTTTGCCGCCTCGAAATTGGCTGGGCCTAATAATTTCTGCAACTGTGCATTCGTTGTGGGATTAGCCCATACCCGGTTGTTGAAGTTGACCAGTTCCGAAGCTGTCATCCACCCCTCCATGATAGAGCTATAACGAAGATATTCCCCAAGAGGGTTTATTTCCAGAGAGAGCGCCGCCGAAGAGGGAGTGTTCCGGTGCTTTGCGTAAGAGGGCAAGCCCGTCCTTGTGACGTGTCCCTTACTGTAAGCATCCATATCCCCTTCTTGCATTGTATTATAGGCGGCAATATTGCGGGGCGTATAGTAGTCATCAAGGATAACCGTCTGGCCATAGTTCTCTGCCATGAACGCCCGTAGCTTCTCGCCTTTTTCCCGATACAGGTTCTGTAATTCGTCAGCAAGGTAAAGCCCATCCGGCCCAAGCAGTTCCAATAGCTTGGCAATATCTTTTTCCTTCCTCGCAAGGTATTCTTCTTCAACGGCTTCCAACTTGGACTCAAACTCTTCGGAAGTAATAACACCATCATCAAGGCTCTTGTTTAAGCCCTCCAACTCCTGTTGGTACTTACGATAGTTGCCGAAATCCATCCCCTTGTCTCCAAGGTTTTCTCTCAATACATCCAAGCCATCCTTCTCTCTCAATGTCTGATAGACTTTTACAAGGCCATACTTGGTTAGCTCATGCCCCATAAAGGGAATAGTTTTTGTAGAAAGCTCATCAAAATACCTTGGAGAGTTCTGCCCTGCAATCTCCATCATTCCACGCATGATGCGAATCGCATTGGACGTAGCCTTTTCTTTTTCTACCCCTCGCTGTTGCTCTGCGAATTGGACGTTGTTCTGTAAGAATGTCCCTATGTCCTTAAAGGATTTCATGGAAGACATCACTTCGAGGAGTTGTTGAAGGCTCATGAATTGCGTGAAGATTCTATCCAAAAAGCCCGTCCCCCGTTGGTCCCTTTCCATTACGGCTTTTCTAAGGGCATCACGATTCTTCTCTCCTCCTACTCGCTCATTGATTTTAGCGTTAAAATCATTATAGAAGCGCTCAATACGTTCATTAACCTTTTTCCTGCGGAGTCGCCCTTCACGCTGTAGCTCCTTCAATGTCTTAACTGCTTCCGCAAGTTGCTGTGCATTGAGAGCATACTTATACCTTCCGTTAGGCATCTTTTCCCGATACAACGCACTGCCAAATACCTCAAGGAGGTTCTTTTGGTTTTCCAAGTTTTCCAACTCTAGAGCATTCTCTTCTGATGCCTTTTGGTTTTGAAGCTCATCTATGGTGCTATCCAAGGTTTCCAGCTGGACTGCAACCTCTTCGGGAGACATAGCCATAACCGTCAGGGCGTCCATAGTTTCCTCTCTAGCTTGTGCGTCCAAAGAACGCGAACGTCCTTTAGTGTCTTTGAAGGCATTTTCCGCTAACCTCCGCAAGCTCTCTATGCTTTTAGTAGCAAGCTTCTTCTCTGCCGCCGCCTCCGCTCTTTCCTCCTTGATGTCTTTCCTTATTTCCTTGGAGATTAAACCCCGGAGGAATTTCATTTCCCTGTTGAAATCCTTCTTGGCTTTAGCGTCCGCTTGCTCAACCCTCCTGTTTATCTCGTCCTGAATAATGCGCTCCAACTGCTTCCGGCTCGCCGCCTCCGCTCTTTCGTTCAAGGCCGCTACTGTGGCATCCAATGCAGTCTTCATGTCCGCATTAAACGCTTCGTTGCTCTTGGGATTCGCAAGCCTTTCGGCAAGCTGGTTGGAGATAAACTTCCGGCTACCAGAAGCCATTGCATTAGCGATAGAGAGAACAGAATTCAGTAACGCTTTCTGTTGTCCTCGTTCGGTCAACTTCCCTTGAGAAAACCTTTCCGAAAGCTTTATCATGCTCCTCTGCAATTTGTGGAGCTGGCCTATAGACCTTTCCGATGCGCCATTGACTATGTTTGATATGGCTTCATTAACGGTTCTTACAGAAGGAGTTACATCAATGGTTCCACGCCTCCTCACGGAAGGAAGGCTCTGGCCCATTGGCAAAATGCTTTCTCCGGTCGCACCATTGACAAGCTCTGCCATATCCTGACCGTCACGACGTTCGGCCATAGTCGCCAAAGATTTAGACCACTTGACAAAATCGGGAGATACAATGCCCTGCTCAATGGCCTCTTTTATCAGAGCGCCTTCCGCAAAGACATTCCCAACTTCCGCTATAGCGTCCTTCTGCCACTCAAGGATTGTTTGAACATTGCCGGGCATTGCGGAAAACAGTTCCGGCGTTGTTGCCAAAGCCTTCCCCATGTTCGCCAAATGTTCCTGCAACACAACGTCATTGCTCAAATCCCCTATCTCTTCCGCACTACGTCCCAAGAACTCCAAGTAATTCCTTACCTGTGTTTCAATGACGCTTCGAGAAATAACGCCGCTCTCCAAGTCGGATATTGCACGGGCGTGAATTATTTCTTCCAGAATATTGAGAGGATTCGCTTCACCCCTCGCAACAGCAATCGTGCCATCTCTATATGCAGATACAATTTCCAGCTCATTTGCTACATCTTCAATACTTACTTTCCCATCACGAAAACTCTGCAACAATTCCGGGTCTTGGTTAATTACAGCCAAAGCCCTAAGTCGTGCTATAGTTGCATTGTTGTCTTCTGTGGATTGGATTTTTGCTCGGAGTTCGTCAGGAGTATAGCTCTTTATCTTCGTCTCCTTGCCCACCCCTGACTCTATCTCTTCTTGGGCGAAAATATTTAATGCCCTGATAAATCCCGGATTTGACTGCAACGCTTGAGACATGAACGTCCCTGCGATTTCGTCTGTTACTGTGGTTACTTTTTCAGCTCCACTTACCGGGTCTCTCTCAACAATATTAAAGGTTCCGTCCCCGTTGTCGGATATCTCCGGCATCAGCTCAACATCCTTAAACCTCTCTGCATTCTTAGCTAAAAAGTTCAGGAATATCCCCGCTTGCTGGTTTGTTATTTGCACGTCGGGGCTTACCCGGTTATTGCGAAGGGCCGATATAAGCCTGTTTGTGCGCTCCTTGCCGTCTGGCATTTCGGCAATAGCCACAGCTTCCGATTCGGGTACACCATAAGCTTGAAGAGCCGAAGCGCTTCTTCCTACTCGGTTGATGAGGTGGTTAGCTTGATAGCCCCCAACAGCACCAATGGAGCCGCCAAGAATGGCTGTGGCCCCCAATAGTTCAGGGGATGTGAAGTCCAATGTTTCCCACCAGTTTTTAAGGGTGTTTTGCTGGGTAAGCTCAAACCCCGCAGAGCGCATTACATTCTCCAATCCAACATAAATTGGGTCAGCAATGACTTCTTGGGTATATTCAGACAAAGCACCAGCCGCCGCACCTCTTACGGTGGCGGGAACTTTCCCGGCAACAGAGGCCATTTTCCTACCTGCCTCTGCCACCTTAATACCTTTGGAGGCCAAAGCACCAACGCCAAGAGTTACGTTTTCAAGGAGACCTTCCAAGGCCCCAACAGTAACACCATATGTCAATGCTCCTGCCCTAGAAGAATTCGTCCTATATGCCTCAAGACCTACCGTTGAACCATACACCATTGAGCCGACAGCTGTTCCTGTGGCGGCCATTGCTACAGGCCCACCCGGTGAAGCCAAAAGAGAGCTTCCGGTTACTGCCGCCACCTTCGGAACTTGGTCTGTCGCCGCCTTAAAAGCTCTCCCTATCCACGATGTAGGCATGTCTCGGCCCTGACGATATTCCTGCTGGATAGCCAACGCAAGGCGTTCTGCTTGGGCGCTATCACCTCCTCCGTCAACCATGAGCCTAGCAAAGCGGGAGACATCAGAGGCGGTGTCGTCTATGGCTTGGGTGAGCCAAGTCCTGTCGTCTTTGGGCAACATGTAGGGAAGCATCTGAATGGCTAGAGAGAACGTCTCTCCTTCCCCAAGCTTCAACAACCTGTCTGCCATCTTGTCCCAATCCAGCTCTCCGCTTTCTATGTATTCATCTTTAATCCATGAGACGGAGTTATACGCACGCTGGTAAATGTATTTAAGCGCAGGTTCTTGGTTGAAAATGTTTTCCGCATACAGGTTTAGATTGCCTTCCAAGCTGTCGATTGCTTTCTGGTAATCGCCTCCTGTTTCTATAAAGGAATCGAAAAATCTGGTAGAAGCTTCATTGTATGCTGTCTCCTCATCCTTGTTCCTTTGAAGCTCTTGAGCGTATTTGCTGACAACTCCGTGCATGGAGTCGGTTTGGTAATGCTCCTTGAGTAAACCCAATGCCGTTACCTTATCCATACCTCCCTGCGGGAAGAAGGTTTCAACAATCCCCTCAAAGATGAATTCATCCTGCATGCTTTTATGTAGGCTGTTAAAGTAGCCTATTTGCTCTGCGGTTAGGAGCGTCCCAAGCCTACTGTCTTTTACATCCTCGGTGGGGACAACACCAAACAACCCTGTCTTGGGATTGATGTTTTGGGTTATGGCATATATTTTCCCCTGAATCCTGTCAATCTTGTCCCGATACTTTTCATAGTCCGGGTCTATACCACTATTTATTAGCTGGTTTCGCCTGTCGGCAAGAGCATTCAAAAACTCTGGGGGGTCATCAGGTGTGGCTGTGGATTGGAGTTTGAGGTATTCATCCAAGTCCTCACGAAGCTTCCTTTTACTGCTCAATGCCTTTTCGGCCCAAGCGCCCTCCTGCACACCATTTGAAATGCCTTGAGCCTCCCTAGAAACCTGCTCCTGCATTTGCTGTTGAGCCTGTTCCTCCAAAGCCTCGCCTCCTATTGCGTCCGAAATGGTTGAGGAAGGGTTTAGGTTTAATGGGTCTAGTGTTTCAGGCATAAATGTTTTATAAGCTGTTCCAGTACGCAATTAAAGCACAATAAACCGTCTGCTCGCTCTGTGCCGCAAGCCCTGCCTTTTCAGCAATAGCTTTTGCATTCCTCCTTGCCACAACATCTTGTAGGTCTTCCGAAGGTTTTTCAAGATAGGATTGGTCGAAGGTTACGTAACCTAACGGATATTGCCCTGCCTGTTTAAGTACAAGAAGAGGGTTCCTTTCCGATGTGACAAACGCATTGTCCGGCGAGAGGCAAATGTATTTATCCCCTTCTGGAATATCAACTACTGGCGAAGCGGTCCTAAAAGAGAACTTCTTGTTTTCTCTGGGGACAAAAGTTGCCTTCCTTTCATCAGTATTCTCCTGTCGTCCTGACGGGAAAACAGGGTTGTCCATAATAGGATTAAGAGCTTTAATGTTTTGATTACCAAAGACTTCTGCTCTGGCGTTGTAAATCATCGTATAAAGCTCTTCCGTGTTCGGGGTTCGTCCTCCATTCTGCGCCCGATATTCTGCTATCCTATCCGACAAGGCAGAACGGACTTCGCTCTTTACCCGGTCTTGCACTAGAATGTTTTCCGCATTAGGCACATACTCCATCACAGCATACCTGTCTTCTGCCGTTTTCGGGTCTAGGTATGTCCTGCTTTTGTCTAAGAAAAACTGGTTCTTCCTCTCTTTGAACTGGGTATTAAACTCTTCCTCCGTCAAATAAATCGGAGTAGTTCCTCCTTGGGTCCCGGTGTAATCCGCTGTCTTGGTCAGAGGTAGTTGGCCGTTATCCCAAAATTTCTCTACCAACTTGTCAGCCTGATTGAACGTTTCCGGGGAAATCTTTTGTGTTACAAGCTTGAGCAATGAGTTCTTGTCGCTGGTGCTGAAATTCATCCGCTCAAGAAGCCGTTCAGCTTGGGAGAGGATATTGGCCTGTCCCTCTGGCGACTCTTTGTGATAATCCTCTGAAAGCTTGACCGCCCAATTAGACATGGCCGCAAACTGCATTGGAGTCGGCTCAATCTTGGCGCTCATGGTCTTCTTCATGTTGAGGAGGTTGACATATTGCTGGGTCGTCAGCTGGTTGGTGTCCAATAGCTTTTTGGCGACATCCATCTCAAACTCTTCCGGGTTGAACAAAAACTTCTGTACGAGAGAGTCATACGATTGCTTTTGAATCATGCTTATCCGGCCCTGCGCTTGGTTCAATGCGTACTGCTGTTGCTCGTAGGTCAATTCACGACGCTGTACAGCGCCATCCCTGTTCACCTCTTCCAGCACACCCCAAGGATTCCTCAATGTTTCCTGCTGGATGATGTCTTGTGTCTGGGCTTGAACAATTCCATTCTCATTCAACATCTTTTCCGCAGGTGTTAGGTAGGGGCTTTTATTTATCTCCCTAGCCAACCCGAAATCCCTGTTGGCCACAGCAATCTTGAACGCCGCATTAGTTTCGTCTGCGGCCATCTTTGATATTCTGTCTGCCGCCATCAGGCCCACCTTGTTCTTCTCCTCTTTCAGCAACAGGTTGAGCCTTTCATTGGACAACATCTGATTGCGCCCAACATAAAACGATTTGGCATACTTGTTGTTAATCTCTGCCGCCCTTGATGTCATCTCCTCCGTATAGGCGTCCAGCCAAACCGCAGGGTTGTTCATCGTGCTGGGGTCTTTTTGAAGCTGATTGAAAACCTGTGTGGAAGCTTCCATGTACTCTGCTTGCATGCGCCGTGACTGAATACTGTCGTTCGTTGTCTCGACTTCCGCTTGCGCCTTCGACCACATTGTGAGTCCTTCTCCAAGGTCGCCAAGCTCCTTTACTCGGCTCTCTTTGTCGAACTCATTTCCAATAGGAACATATCTGGCCGCATCATAAGTGGAGCGCAAATAACGGTTTGAAGGAGAAGGCAACAACCCCTCCTTGTTCGCACTACTGACACCCAGTCTTATGTCTCTAGTATCGTTGGTCGCCATGATTAAAATAACCCTCCTATGGATGAACCTATCTTAGAACCTATCGCCATTCCGGTGGGGCCTCCAAAATAAGCTCCCACACCAGAGCCAAGTAGTGAGCCAAGGAATCCACCGGAGGAGCGCTTGCTAGCCTTCCGGGCTTCGCTTGCCCGCCAATCAGCAACGCTTGCTTGATACATTGTGTTCTGCCTCTTTTGTTCCGCTTCCACCCAAGCATCAGCTATTTGTTGCTCGAACTGGCTCATTGTCGCCTGTTGTACAGCGCCTATGGAACCGGAAGTCGGGGCGAAGCCTGTCCTGACTGCTGACACCCTTTGCTTGGCTAGGTATTTCGCCTGATTCCCTCGAAGGCGAGACATGTTTATTCCGGCAATCCTGTATGCCGACTCGGCTTGATTCCTTAACGCCTGTGCCTGATTCTCATAACTGGCGACATAGTTGGCATATGACCGCTTCTTGCTCAAGGAAGACGACACATCCGAAAGAACACTACCAAATCCTTTAAGCGTCGCAGAGTTGAAGCCGAACGGGTCAAACGTGTCATCCCATGCTATTTTGTTGGGACTAGACTTCTCAAACCCAGCTGATGTATCTATGGAAGCCGTTGATGATAAATAACTTGTGTTAGGGTTATATGTCGGCGGCTGGGGCATTTCAGGATAACCTATCTGATAATCAATATCATACAGGCCGTTCATTGGCTCCAATCCAGTCAACGAAGGTAGGAGCGCATTCGTAACACCAGTCGTAGGGTCTGTCCAAATTTCGTTGTAAGCTGGCTCTGCTATTTCTGTTCCACCCCAGAGTTGACCATTAAGAATGTCGCTTCCCCACATCCATGAGGGGAAGCCTGTCAACGGCAACAAACCATCTGCGGTTAGGCCGCCTGTGTCAGCTAATGATAGTGGAATCATACAGAATATACGCCGCTAATACGTTCACCTTTTTAGCATCATCTAAGGAAAAGTACAGTCTTGTATCTGTAGAGCTTTGTCCGCTCAATACAATATGGTCTCTCCCGTTAGACAAGTTTGTTGATACCGACATGGAAGTGCTCTTTTCCATAGCTATCGGGGCATCATAGTCCAATGCCTGAACTGTGGCCTGAATCCTTGGCGCACCATAAGCCAGGCCGTCATCACTAAGGAATGAAGATGAAGGAGTTACGTCGTTGCTCTCATCCCGTGATACTTGATACCTAAGTTGGCTAATCTTCGTAGTGGTCGCAGGAATGACATAATTATTGGCATTCCCCATTGGCATTGAAATAAACTCCGAAAAGATATGAAGCCCAAAAACAAAGTTTGGAAGAGTCGATGAGGTGCTGGACGGGGGAGTAATAAATCCGCTGTTCCCGGCTTGGCCAATATCGTTTTCAATTTCAGACTTAACATTAAATACGATTTGGCTCTGGGAGAACAAGCCTTCACCCTCCGGCGCTTGCTGGTAATAAGAATAATTATTATTTACCTCATTGCCGCCAAAGCAATAGCCTGTGGTTGTTTGCCCGTTAGCTGAAATGATGTCCAGATATACAGGCTTGGTTTCGTCCCACTCTATCTTGGATGTAGTAGCTTTAACCCTCACATCCATGTATGGGAAAAATCCATATTCCACATCATGGCCAGCCTCGTCAAAGACTGATAACTGCAAAATCTGTTCTGCACCTTCCCATGAGGGAACCGATGCCGAAGAGAAGTAACACCTTATCTTCTGGTTTGCCTTCAACACCAACCCTAAGAAATAGAACTCAAGGATTGGCAACTGATTTTTGTCGTCAGGCAACAATATCGAGTTAATAGAGTAAGTAAGGAATTCTTGCGTCTCTGCGTCGAAAACAAACATCCTGAACGGCCCTTTGGTTAATACCTCTTGAGAAGGGTCGTACTGGTTCTCAAAAAGGAAAGATTCTATCTCAACATCACTCCCACTAGCGACCGGATTGTTGAAAATAGCAGACTCATCGAAGGAAAAAGAAAATCTTGATATCCAGCTTTGAGTTGTAGGGGTTTTGGCCTGAACTGTGAGTTGCGAACTATTTGTGTTTTCCTTGAAGTAGCCATTTACAATTAGAGTGTTAAGAGCATCTGTGTCGCTCGTCTGCCCTGTGGAGAAGTTGTTCCATGAATTGTTTACAAAGCCTCCATAGGCCAGAGCATCTGTGTCGCTCGTCTGCCCTGTGGAGAAGAAGTCAACACAAGGATTGCTGTCCTCCATATAAGAGAGGAAGTATTGATTGGCGTTTACGAAATCGTTCTCGCCTTTACCTTTTACGGAAACAATCAATCCTTCTTCGCCTTTTACCGGGTTATTGTAACAGCATACCTGATTTATGAAGGCTCCTTGAATATCGCATTGGAACCAGCCATTGATGTCCTGCACCCGGTTATACAGCAACCCTAAAAGCCTTCCGTCGCCAGTAGTACCCCACCAGATTGGGTCAGGGTCTTTCTGAATCGAATGAGAAGTAATCCCATAATCAAACAAATCGGATGCCATAATCGTCACATCTTCCGATGTGTAGCCATCAATCTGGAAAGAGTAGATTGACTGGATAACACCCTTTTTGTCTCTAGGGATGAAAAACAGGCTCTCCGTCATCAGTTCCCCTTGCGCCACAGAAGAACCCCATCTGGATTGCTCTTTAATAATGGGTACAGGATTGCTTGAGTCGCTGTCGTTCAGCACCCATTCGCCAATGTCTGTTCCTACTATCAAATCCTTAGAGGAAGACAACCATTGAATCTTTTGGCTCTGGTTCGCGCCTATCGTCAAATCCCAGCCGGAATCTGCCATGTCGTCCACAGAGAACTCATTATACCTGTCAACACGGGAAGCCCATATTGTTTGGGGTTGGGCCTTGGTTGAAGCCAATATCAGCCGCCCATTACGCAACGCTATGCAGGAAGGATAGCCTTTTTCTACAGAGAAGGCACACTTGACTAAATCGTTAAACTTGGCCGAATAGTATTTGGTGTCACTGATATTGGTTTGAGTCAGCTGGTAGTTGCCACGACCAAACAAGGAACTAAATGTTTTGAATATGCCATCCAGCACAGGGGCATACATCATTGGCATAATGGTCAGGTTTTGGAATACCGTCGCATCTGTCGTTGTTGAAGTAAGCCTCTTTTGATTAGGCCACACGGCAAAGGGAATGTCTGTCTGATAAACACCACCTCCATTATCAACCTCAATGGACTGGCCAGCATCACCAGTATCAGTAGATACAGTTCCGTTCTCACCAATATAAACAAGCCCAACAAATACGCCCGGAGTGTTGCTTCCCGACATGCTAAGCTTCCTCGGCTGTGAGAAATAGCCATTGCCGATTCGGAAGACTGTGTAGCCGCCGCCAGAAGGATAGCCTGAAAAGACCTTGCTATTCTCCAAATAACTTACAAGAACCCCTTTGGTTGTCGCCACTTCTGCGTCTGTGCTAAGAGTCCAGTCGCCTCGAACGTAGCGGCATACGATGTTTGCCATCCTAAAGAAGTTAATGGGAATTCCAACGTTGGTGCCAGTAGCGAAGTTGTATATGTTCCCATTCAATACGCCGTCCGTTTTGTTCATCAGGCAGGAGCCGATAACAATATCCCCCGGAGTATATTCTTTTAACCACTCGGCAATTCGAGTCCCGTCGTTGCCTGTTAATTGCGAGACGGAACCATCAGAAAGGAAATACCTGTCCCCAAAAACAGCGTTGATAGTGTTTAAGGAGACGCTGGTGTCCTCATAGACGTAATAGGGAATATCCGGGTATGTCTCATGGTTCCTACAAAACATGGGACTATCGGGATTAGTTCCTTGGCTTTTATCCCTTATATAGTAGTCGTCGCTCTTGGGATAAGTCAGGAAGTCCATTGTTGTCAACTTGAAGCCGATAACAGCTTTTTCCTGATAAATCTTTTCGTTGCCCTGATATATCTGTTTAATCGGGAAAACGGCGTTGTTGTAATGCTCAATTTTATAATCGTTCCCAGCGAACACTTTCGACGTGTCGCCAAACATTTGAGCCATTATCAACGAACTCCTGTGGTCATTGTTGTTGAAGCTTTGGGTTGGAACGTCTCCCTGACCATAATTCACCTTAATACCAATGCCACTATATCCGGTTCCAGCACTAAACGACTCCTTGAACGAAACATAGCTTTGGGCGGCGTTTTGTCCTCCCGGAGTCCCACCAACGCAAAAACTGGTGACGGCCCCAAGAGAGCTGTCAATCTCAACCTCGGATGATGAGTGAGCATAAAGACCTAGCGTGCCGTAAGAATTGTTGCAACCAATGCTGGCATACAGCTTACCTCCCCGCCATGTCAGGAAACAATAATAGTTGATAGGAATATTTTGATTGAAGTCGGAGAAAGCAACAACCTGTCCAGAGCCAATCTCTATATCCTCCAAGGGATGTTCCACACCGGATGAGTCAGTAATGGCCCACTTCATGTTGTTTCCACTACCGCTAAAACCAAAGCTGATAGATTTGTTGTCCTTGAAGTTTAAGGTAAGGAAAGGATTCGTTTTAGCATTGAGCTTATCAACACCATACAGGCCAAAACAAAGCGAGTTTTTTGTAGAAATGTTTAAGTGCGAAGACGTGTCAAACTCCACCACGTACTGGTCGTCAGCCATAGAAATATCAGGCATTTTCGCCTGTGTGGCTGTCCTTGTTAATTCCAGCGGGAAGAAGTCTGGATGCACTATCCACATTTTGTCGTTTTGGGAGACATACTTGATTTTCTCCAAGTCCGTGTCCCAAAAACGCCCATGCCTCTCATTGCCAACATCAGCCGTCCATCCGTTGATGCCAGCCTGAAAAACAGAATCTATCTCAAGATTTACCTCCCATTTCCTCGTCTCGTCTCCAAAATACCCGCATTGGTAAATGGTTGCGAAGGGAGTGCAACCACCGCTCTCATACTTGTTGTCGGAGTGGACGCAAACAATGTATTCCTCGTTGTTGGTGCAAGGGAACTTCAATATCCGAAAAGGATTTTTGAATGCGTCAATCACACCAAAACCCGGTCGCCTCTTTAACATACCAAACTGACGAGGAATAAAGTTCCTCATCAAAGAACAACTCGTCTGGTATTTCTGCATGTCAACTCGTGGGGTGAAGTTCTCGGAAACCTGCCCCCCGTTGAAGTTGAGTTGCATTTGAAACTGCCGGGAATTTGTAGCCATATAGCTGAATGAATTTTAGGTTAGTCTGGGATGTAAGTGGGAGAACCGTGATATGGGGCGGTCGTCCCAAATGGATAGCGGCCCCAAGTGGACTGGCTCATAAGCTTGTTGCGGTAGTTAAACCTGCCTCCCGTGTTGTTGATGAAGTCGTTGTCCCGCATCCTGTGCAACTCCCTCTGGTACATGTCCGCTATCATGTTGTACAACTCAATGTTGTTGGTAATCCGAACACAGATAAGATAGGCCCACCTGATTCCTATGAGCGGTTTTAGCTGGTCAGGTATGCCTTGAAGCGTTGTCCCGTCTGTGGGGGCGGCAATGTAAACCAGCCTCAACTGGTCAACGTTTGCCAAGATGAACTCTCCCTCTATCTGCACAAACTGCGCCTGAATATTCCAAGGCTCCCCATTTACGGAGATTATTGTCACTAGGTCGTCAGGCTTCGGGAAAGCATTGTGATAACCAAAGGCCGCCACCTCTGTGGGTGACGGCTCAATGATTACCCTTTTCCGGGCGAAGTTCCATTCGCCATCAATCATGACATCTTGAATAGCGAATGGAAGATATGCCTCTAATGCCTGACCTTCTACTGACTTTTTCCCCGTTTCCGGGTAGCTTTGGATTTTGTATTGGCCTAACAACCCCAAGGCATAATTAGCAATATCTAGGTCAGTCATTGTTTTTTCAGATTAGGGGATAACTAAGTCCATGATAATGGACAGCGTTTTGCTTGCTGCTACAGCGGCGCTGTTCTTGACGCACAAAACAAACTGATACTTCTCTTTGAGAAGTTCGTATGTCATGGCCACACCGTTGACTTCGATTCCGTTATCTACTACCCACTGCGCCGGGTCACAAAGAATCCAAGGCGCGGCATTGGCGGCGACGCTTGCGCGAACGATTTCACCCACTGTTGCTGTGGCAGTTAGTGCGAGAATGTCTCCACAATTATTTACCAAGTTACCCTGCTTATCGGCGATATACAGTTCAATGGTATAAGTACCTGCCCCTACGCCATTATGGGACATTGCAACCGAGGACAAGTCAATCACTACTCCCGGAGGAAGAGGAATGTCCATAATGGTGGAGGAAGCGGCGGTTGCGGAAGTCCCTGTGGTATAGGTGATTAGATGTTTCAATACCTGACCACGAGACATTTGAGAGTTCAGCCACGGGGGCATTCCCGCCTCAACCTTAGCTAACGCATCACTTTGAACAATAGCCATATATTATACTCCTTCCTTTGTTTGATTAGAAATTACCACTTGAACCAGAAACATCAATCTTGAGCACGCCCTTGTCTTCGATTCGGGTCGCACCCATTGCGATTTCAGAGTACGTCTGCCATACATACTGGTTGGTCGGAAGTTCCTCAATCCGAACGAACAGTTCTTCCAGCACGCCAAACGCAACGGAGTTCATCGTGAAGGCAATGAGGGTTCGCACATTCGCCGTGGATGTACCACCGGTCGGGTCGGTCGCAGTACCAAGCGGACGGGAACCGAACGGAAGCATGTCCGCAGTCAGCGCAATGAAACGCACGCCAAGCACGTTGTCAATGTAGCCGCTGGCAATCGGACGCTGGTCGGAGTAAAGGATGTTCGTGAATTCCTTGATGCCGTAGAGAGCCGCAAGCTCTTCATGGGTACAAAGGATTACCATTTCAGGGCCACCCAAATCCTGACGTTCCACGTCCTGCCCCAACACGTTACGCATGCCAAAGATAGTCTTGGCTCGTACAATCTTGTCAAAGGTCAGGCCGGATGCCGTATAGGTTCCGCTCTGCACGTAGCCAACAGGAATCGTGTTGGCCGCTTCGTTGAAGGCAACGGGGATGTCGCCATTCTCGCCAGTCCACGCAGTACCAATAAGGCCCTCAACAGCCACCAAGTCACGGCGACGTTGCATTTCCATGCGCTCTGCGTCCACAATGCGGGGAAGCGGAGAGTCAATGGTCCCTGCCTGTTGCATTTCCGTGCGGGAAATCTCATGAGTGGACTTGAAGATTTTGGTTTTAAGCCACCGCTGTCTGAACTCGGCCTGTTGCGGGTTGGTCGCACCATACAGGTCGGTGATTTGAGTGGAGCTTACAGGGTCAATGATTTGAAACCTGCGCTGCCGGGAATTCATGCCGTAAACCCTCATGAAACGCTCCGTTCTAGAGCGCATCTGCTGAACAGCCGCATAAATCATGGGCGTGTACTCGTTTACAGCAAGCGTCTGGAAGTTTCCGTAATTTGCCATAATTTAATTATACTTTTAATTCTTACCGTCAAAATGGGTTCGACAGGTGTCCTTAAAGTAGGGCTGTTTAATGAGGAAGACGGCTGTCCTCTTATACTATGAGTATTAAGCAAGTGTCCAAACGGGTTGCCTTTAAGAAAACAAATGCACAAACTTTATGAAAAAGCAAACAAAAACAGAGGGGGTACGCTATGCACAAACGTACCCCCTCCTCATTTATCCCTATGTTATTGCCTTTTCGCTCTTATTGAATCATGCAATCACACTGCTGTTTCACAACAGCAAGCGCAGTATGCAACACACGACGAGAGATTGCAATAAAAAAATGCCCGTTGGAGGAAAGAACACAACATAAGAAACCTCCAACGGGCATTAGCATTTTGTTTTTGGTGTGAGACAAAATACGGAGAAAAAAAACTCACACCATCACAGGGACGATTAAACCCTTACAGCATGGTGCATGCAAGCATAATTTGCTTCACCATTTGATATTTTTGTTCGCAATGAGCCTGTGGTACAACTCTCGTGCGTCATGAGGCATTTGGTTTACCGAGCCATACTTGTTAATCAACCCCATGATTTGCTCCTTAGCGTCAGCCGCAGAAGCCTTCATAAAGCCGGGGACGGGCATCGTTCCGTCCTGCATACTGGAAACCTTGTCAAACAACGCAGAAAGGATGAAGGGATTGTTCAGAGCGCCCGCCATGTCAGGGGACTCAATGTCAATCCCTGCCCTCACAAGCCCGTCCTTGAGCAAGTTAAAGTTGCGCTCATACAAGCCTCCCCACTCCGCTTGGAAGTATTTCTTAGCCTCTTTTGCCTGTTCTTCGATTCGCTTGGCATTAGCCTCATTCAGCTTAGCCGCATACCGTTCCTGAAAACGAAGCAACTCCTGCATCGTGTCGGCAGGGATGTTATGCTCATGGGCAAACTGGGCAAACTCTTTAAACGACTCTGCGTCCACCGTCTCTTTGTATTCGTCAGGGACTTGGTAGTCTTCCGCTTTTTCAGGAACACCCAAATGCTCACGCCATGCCTTCTTCTGCTCGTCAGTAGCATCGGCTCCGGGGCGTGTAACCTGTTCCGACTTTTTGCCAATAAGCTTGTTGGCATTAACAAAGCCTTTGATTAAGTCATTGATATTGTTATACTTATTGGACAAGCTCTCGCCTCCCTCAAAAGAAGAGGCCCACCCTTCCTTAAACGTGCCGTCTTTGTTTACAATGCTGTCAACAGTAAATGTCTCGGCAGGTTTTGGGTTTAAGGCAGGGTCGTTCAATGACATGGTTCCCGGCATCTTAGTTTCCTGTGTAGCCGGAGGTTGCGCCTGTTGCGTGGCGGGCTGGGTGGTTTCAGTTTCGCTCATATAATGCTTCGATTACTTCAATTAGTGCGTTTATTCCTTCAATATAGAAGAGTTTGTTCTCGTTGAATCCTGCCTTCAATGCGTCTGGAAGCTTGTACTTGCTTCCTCTGGCAATCGCCTTGAGGACGAACAGGATGTATTTGTCCGGGTCGGAATCCAATACTTCCTTGGCTTTGTCATACACCTCCTTGGGAATCCTTACCGTGTCCCCAAGAAGGCTGGTGATTTCTACTGCGTCCGTGTTTTTGTCTGCTTCCATGATTAAATCAGATTCATGTCTTTGCTGGCCGCTCCAAGATTCTTCTGCACTTCCGAGAATGTCTTGGCATTAGCCATCTGGTTTGCCTCGTCTTGAGCCGCTTGGCGTTCTCTCCTCATCTGTTGCACCTTCGCCTCCGGCCTAGAATACTTGGGCGACAGGCCAATATCAAGCATGCTCCTTCGGAAAATATAGTCAGCATTCACAGAGTCCAGAACGGTCGGGTCGATTTGTGAAAGAGGAATGACTACCGTTTGCAGGAACTCCGTAAACAAGGTCGGCTGATGCCTGTCCAAAAGAATCTGGAACGGCGTGCAGAACTGGATATGGTAATCCCTCAAAGGACGGACATAACCATGTTGCACCAGCGTGTTGTAGCAAAAGTCCACCAAGGGTTGCAGGAATTGTTCAATCAACCTCGTATAAGCCGTAGAGCTGATACGTGCCGAATAAGACTCAATCATCTGCGCTACTGTGGCCTTCATGTATTGCGGGTCCTTCACCTGCAACAGCGGCATAAACAAATTAACGTCACATGCCTCATTGATGACACGCTCGAACCGCTCAATTTGCCATTGACAGTCAGAGGTTTGTGAAGCCTGTTGGAACAGGGGCGACGGCCTTGCCTGAATGTTCAGCGGGTTAAAGGTTGTTACCTCCCCAGCACCATAGCCAATGTTCCCTTGGAAGCCTTCGGGTACAAGCATCGGCGGGAAAATCTTCTGTTGGGCCGCCTCTGCTAACGCTTTCAGGCAATTCACCAACTCAATCTGGTCTGCCAAGGAAACCTTCCCAAACCCATACCCATACGGGCTGTTGGGCAAGTCAAAACAGTTGCAACAAATGACAGGACAGTTCTTGAAGAATTGCTCAAGCAATACGTCGCCTGTTGCATCGTACACGGAACGAAGCACCCACTCCTTGCCGTCTGCACGGGCAATAAGCCCTTCGTCCCCGGTGCGCTCCACTCGCTCCAACAAATGGAACACAAGGTAGTTGTCCGGGCTGTTGGAGTTGGCCATGTATTTATCCTTCACCGTTTGAGGCAAATTCTTTTCCGGGAACGTGGCTACAATGTCTTGGTTTCGCATCCAGTCGTCCCAACAGAACATATTCATCCGGCCAAATTTGTCTTTGTCCACCATGAATGTCCCAACGGGAATTGAATAAAAGCTAAAGCCTCGCTTCCTTGTGTCCCACTCTGCCCAAAAAGCGCCAATGCCATAAGCCGCCCTGTCCCAGAAGAAAAGCTCGCTTGCCGTGTGCAGGTTGCTGTTCCTCATGAACATGGACACAACCCTAGCCGTCTCGGCATATTCGTCGTCAACAGTGCTTGTCACCAGCTCCCTGTCTGCCGCTTTCGCCAAGGGCGTAAAGGTGAACCACTCACTAGCCTTGGGCATTACAAGCTCATGCTGGCCTGTTGCGTTCAACCTCAACGCACGCTCAAGCGTCGTGTCAATATATCCCTCATTATTAGGTGTGGATTCCTGTACAGCTCCATTCAGGTTAAACCGCCTGTCTGGCTCTACAAACTCCGCAACTCGTTGCCAGTTAGACACATATCTCTGTCTGTACGAATAGAGTTGCTCCCTCTTCTGCTTTGGACTCTGGTTGTTGTACAACATATTACTGGCCTAAAAAGCTTTTACCAATGCCGCCTGTTCCCATCCCTCTGGATGCAACAAACGTATTTGAGAAAGAACTCCTGCGCCTGTTTGCCTCCGACTGGCTCCTTACTGCCTCCTGTTGCGTCTCATACGTCTCTACAGGTTTGGGGGCCTCCGGTGCCTTGGTTGACTCGCCTTTACCCTTGCTGGCAACACTATCAGCCGCACCACCCAAGGCCGCACCGATTGTAGTCCCCACGCCGGGCGCAATGATTGTTCCTACTACTGCTCCTACTGCACTTCCTACTCCTGACATTTTTTACTCCTTAGTTTAAGTTTTATGTATAAGTCCAACTCCTTACGTGAGTAAACATACAACTTTCCTCTCCTATGTCCACTACCAAATTGAAGGTGGGCACTTGCCTTTAAGTGCTTTAAAAAGCCAACATAGTCTCCAATACCCAAAAAAAAGAAAAAGCCATTGGCCTCCTCATAGTCCACAGCGCTATCGGAAATATGCCTTGTCCGAAGAAACTCTGACTCCATGCCCCACACACGAACCTCCTCCGGGTCGATGCGGTAGTAGTGTCCCAGCACAAGCCCGCCTCCGGTATAGAGGCGCACGCCTCCCTCGTGAAGCTTCCATGCCTCACTCAATCCCATACCTGCGTCCCTCCTTAACACCCTGTCAGATTCGGAAAGCACGCTCAAACCGTCCTCGCCAGTTATGTCCAATGTTTCGCTCACGATGATATTTCCCAAATGTACATGTTATTCCTGCCTTATAGTCTTGGGTTGTTGGGCCTTGCACAAGCAAATTGTTCATTTTCGCCTCCGCTACATACCTCAACGGGTCTGCCCAATGGGACGCATTGTCATGCACAATCTCATTCTTGAATATGCCTCCCTCGCTTACCTCCGGCTTGCACCTGTAGCTTAACCAGTAGCTATACGCCCTGCCTGTCCCCTCCACGTCAAACCGGAACAGGTCAAACATCCCCAAAAGGTAATTGATGCCTATCCATTTGTCTTTCGATTTCGGCAACAACTGTATGCCCGGCAACCCTGCCTCCTGCCACATCTGCGCCTGTGTCATCCCCGTGTCCGTCATGTACCCGCCGTCATGCGGAAGGAAGTTTGCCTGTAATGTAGGATATTTGCTTTTGAGCCTTGTTACACGCTCTGCCACACGTTCGCTTGCATGCAACCCGCTGTCCAACTCCAATACGTTGATGAAGGGGCCGTCCAGCTGGAATACAAGGTTAATCGTGTTCAGCGGCGCGCCCAAGTCCCATGTGCAATAGCATGGCTTTGTCGCGTCATAGGCCAACTTCCGAAAAGCGCCCTCCTGTACTGCCTTGTCCAACACCGCCTCCAATATGGCCCCCTCCATCGGAACCTCAAAAGCCTCTTCCAAGGTCGAAGGGTATTCCTCATTCATTGACACCCCGTGTTGCCTCTTGGCCTGTTGCCACCAACGCTTTTGCTCCTCGGTTACAACAATACCGCTCTTGCTCCTAAGCGTCTCAAAATAACTCTCTGTGGCCGCATTTATCGCCTCTCCCCCTTTCGATTTGTTGTTCTCGTCACTCCACCACGGCAAAAATACCACATGGAAATCTTTCTCCCCACGCTCCTCCTCCGGCACGCTCAACGCATTCATCACGTTTTCGTAGAATACCCCCCGCTTCCCGCCCCGTACCGTCGTCTCCACGAATATAAAGCCGTCCTTGGCCGCAGGGAATGTGCCGTTTACTATTTCTGCCGCTCGCTTCGGTTCGCTCGTCGCTATGGTACCAAGCTCTGATATGTGGGCAAAACCAAGCCCACTACCTCGGAAATATTTACCGCCAACTATCTCGCTGGCCCTCCTCCCTGTCATCTTCACTATGATGCGGGACTGGAAATAGCTTATCTCAAACAACCCCGGCAATTTCCGCTTCAAACTGTCCAAGGCTACCTTCACAATGTCCGTCAGCTTTTCCTTTGCGTCCCCCAGCGTCCTGTCCACCAACGCCAGTTTCCACCCCTCCTCAAAAGCCGCCATGTCTGCCATCATCACTCCTATCGCCGTAGAACACCCCTGACGCCTACTCTTTGGTATCAAAAAACGACGCTTCCCCTCACAGTAACACGCACGATGCAACTCCTCCTGAAACTTCCTCGGCTTGTATGGTATGATGTTCCCGTCCGTGAGTTTTATCTCATACAAATGCGATATCCTCCACATCGGGTCTTTCAACAACTTGGCTATCTCGCTTACTTCCATGACTAACGGTTAAACTTTAGCAACGCTTCCGCTTCGCTATATATCGGTCCCTCTACTGCATCCTCAACTAGCCTGCACCTCACAACGTCCCAAACCTCCGTGTTATACTTCCTCCTAGGCAACGGCAGGTCAAACACCTTCGCCTCCGATAACAGGCACGACGCTTCCTTCTGCACCCCTCCTGCCATCATCCCTCGGTAGTACATGTAAGCGTATTCAGGCTTCCGCTTCCACCTTTGCCCACTCCTGTCCTTCTTCCCCTCCCTTACCAAAAACTTGTTCTTGCTCCTCAATACCCACACAAATCCCTCTGCCTTCTCGTCAACACCTCCCCTTTCGGGGGCCATTACGATGCTGTCAACAAACTCTCCTACTGCCTCTTTGTCCATTGCCTCCTCACTTTCCTCTCGCATAGGCGTCCACTCCTCTCGCTATTGCTTCCGCTATTTCCTTTGGACGCCTCCTCATCACCTCTGCGTCCTCCGGGTTGCTTATAAAACCACACTCACACAATACAAACGGCATCTTCGTCTTCCTCAATATCGCAAGGTTCGCTCGCCCCTGCACTTTGTTTGCCCTCCCCGGCAACAATACACACAGCTCTCCTGCTATCGCACTCGCCAGCCGTGCCCCTTTTACGCTACTCGGATAAAAGCATACATGCGCCCCATGCGGCTCCGGATTCAATACCTCCTTGCCTCCTACAATTTTACTGGCGCTGTCGCAATGCAACGATACTCCTGCCTCGTACCCAGACGCATTCGCCGCCTTTATCGTTTCGTTCAAGTCTGCCGCATTGCTCATCCTCGGAAAGTCCAACACCAATACCTCATGTCCAAGTTTTCCCAACTCTTCCACCAGATAGCCCGCTACTACGCATGATACCTCATGCTCTTCCAATCCATTCCCTTCCGCTCCCGTCTTCCGGGCATGCCCTATATCTACGATTATTTTCATACTTTCCCTTTGCTGGGCATAGGCCGTCCGGGACGTAGCGGTTCGCGCACCACGCCTCCTCGCCTCCACCCAACTTCTATTGTTTGTTTGTTATTTGAGGATGCCTCTTGCACCGGACGTTTAAAAAAACTTTACTCTTCCCCTTGCGCCGCCGCCCAAAGGTCTTCCAATACCTCTACTGGCAACACCCACTCCTGATATCGCCCCTCCACGTCATGCTCGCTGTCCTCCCCTCGCCACCTTGCCATTGCCTCCTTGCTCGGAAACAAATGCAGTCCCAGCCCTCCTTCCTTCTTCTCTTTTACCATTATTCCTACTTCTTTTTCTTTCATAGCTTTCACCTTTCCACTCCTTTTCTCTTCGTCCTCCTTACTACGGCGTCTCCTATTTTCTCTACCCATCCTACCATCAACACCCTCCGCCTCTTTATCTCTTCCGTCTTCTTTTTAAATCCTTCCAGTTTTACCTGCGCCTTTCGCTTTAATGCCAACTCCTTGCATATTGCCTTAGCCTGTTCCCGGTTCGCCTTCTCCTGCATCTCCCTCGCCTTCCTCTCCAACGCACTCTTGCTCCCTATCACCGCACACCCAGACACCTTCATGTTCCACTTCGCTCCCTCACATTGCGCCCATGTCAGATGCTTCCCTTCCCACTCATCATAAAACAACTCCCTCCGCTCTTTCGCCACCTCCTCGTCTAGCGTCCCAAGGCTTATCTTCCTCCTCACACTCCTCGCCTTTGTACTCTTAAACAATAACCCCAAATAATACTTCCCACTAGCACTCCGGTACAAATGATGCTTACTACCCCATTTCTCCATATCCACCTCCCTCACACTCAAATACCACCTCTCTTCTTCTACTAAAAAATCACTCACCTTCTGCGGCCTCGCCTTGTGCAACATCCTTGGATAAAATACATGCTTCCCCCACGGCATCACTCCCATCTCTGCCCTCATCTTCACCATCTCCTTCACTCCTGCCAGAAAGCCTCGCTCCGCCTCCGCACACCTCACTCTTATCTCGCCTTCGCTGTTCTTCTTCATTCCTCTTTTACTTTAATTCATCCTTATCCCACATGTCAACTCTCCTCCGTATCATTCTTCTCTCCAACTCCCTTACTCCCTCCTAACAGCTCTACCAACTCTTCCCCTACCATCTCTTCCTCCTTCTCCTTCACCTTGTCCCACCCCTTCAACCTCATGTACAACCCAACCGCACTCATCTTCTCCTTCCCACTCATCCCTAGCTCCCGCCCTCTTATCACCCTGCTCAAAAACTCACACAGCTCTCCCTTCTTCAACTCTCCCTCTTCCTCCTTTTTCCCCTCTCCTCCTTCCCTCCTCACTCCTCCTTTGCTCACCCTCGCCCATACCTCCGGCCCTCCCATCCGCTTGAATATCGCCTGACTCATCCCTCGCCTCGCCAACCCCTCTCCCAATCCCCTTATCACTCCACTCCTAAGCTCTTCTCTCAACTCCTTACACAACTCTTCCATCTGCTCTTTTCCCGTCATACCTCTCTTCTTCTCCCTTCTCCTTCTTTCTTTCTTATTTATTCTTTCTTTCTTCCTCTTCCCTCTTCTTCTCTACAATCAACTTCCTTTTCTCCTTATACATACTATTTTTTCCTTTTACCTTTTTTTTTACTCCTTTTTTCTTTTTCTCTAACAAACTACGTTTTCTCCCTATAGGCCGTTTTACTTTTTTCCTATCTCTTTTTCTTTCCTATTACACAGCGTGATACCTTCTTTGTCCAGCGCAAAACACCCGCGACTTTTTCCCCGCCCCCCCCTGTATGGCATGGCAGCACACCAAGCACCTAGGGGTAGTTGCGCCCTCTCATGGCCGCCGTCCTTGCCTCATGCTGGTCTGCGTGCGTGCGGCGAAACATGCGAGAAACTAGGCAAAACTGCAATAATTATTCTAATTCTTACGGTTGCGCCGGAAAACGGCTTGCGAGGTTGGCTTGTACGGGCCTTTTGAGAGGTGAGCCGATACACATATCATCCGGGAAAAGCGGCGCGTGCTAGGTGGCTTGCAGTGCGTTATTCAAGGTTGACCTCTATGGCCCTCGATTTGGCATTATGTGTGTTATGCGAAGTATGATAGAGCATCAATGAGTTATGAGGATTACACGCAGGAAGCGCACGCTCCACTAAAAAAAACTGTTGCGTTTTACCGATAACGGTGCAAAAATCGCCCTCGTCAAGCGGAACAGTAACCGCAACTTGGTACTTGAGGGTTGCCGCCCTTGCCCGCTTTTTGGAGGCAAGCTTGACAATGCGGCAACCGGATATGCACAAAATTGAAAATTTGTCAACATTTCGCATATAGGTTTTTCGCCTTGCCTAAGCGCACATTTTATCAACGCCTTACGTCAAAATGCCGGGAAATGGCCTTTTTTCCGAAAAATCCAATGATGAACTCATTTGGCCGCTAGGAGGGAGGAGGACTTAGGAGGAGGGAGGGCAAGCTGGTTAGTCCCGTTCGACGTGATTAGCCTTTTCCACCAACAACAGACCGCCACGAGAAAGAGGGAGAAGAAACACGAAGGAAGACGGAACGTAACCCCCCCCTAAAGTCCCCCCCCCGGAAAGTAATGACAGGAGGAAGAGAAGAAAAAGGTTGACAAAAAGGAATGAAGGAAGAGAGGAGGAATAGGAGAAAAAAGGTATTGGAGAAAGAAAAAACAACAAAAAGCTATTGACAAATGAGAGAAAAAAGATATTATAAAGACATGAAAGGAACACAAGAGCAAAAGGAAGAAAGATATCCGTTTCTTGACGTATTTCCGGTGAAGCGAAAGGCAATGAGAGAGATAAACGAAAGAGTGGGAGGGTTTGAAGAAGCCTATATGGAGCTTTTGGAAGACGGCGCAATTACGGAATATGTGAACATGTTGGAGTTATATTTTTTCGGAAAAACGTATAGTGAACCGGAAGAGAAGAAAGCGAAGGTGAAAGAGGTAATAAGGGAAGTTTTTGCAGGAGCGGGGCTAGAATTGGAGGAAACGGAAAGAGGAAACTATACAATGGTTTTTAGCATTAAAGGAAAACTTATTATTTAACAAAACAAAAAAACAATGAGATACAACAAATAGGAGCTATGAAGTACGATAGGATCAGAACACTACAATCGATAAACGCCCGGAAAAGCAGGAGCGCATGGGGAAGGGCGGTGAATGAGTATGCCTACGAACTTGCAGAAAGTATCGAAGACGGATATTAACTCATTCGCAATTGAGTTACTAAACGGAGCGTGTGACTGGTGTGAATATTCGGAGGGCGGGTGCTCCTTGATTAGCGATTATGAAATAGCGGAAAGACTTTGCACCCCCTCAAAATTCAAAAAGAAAAAATATGGTGAATTGCCTCCGTATAGAGGCATGAGTTGGATTGCCCTGCAGGGAAGGGCATTGTGTGCGGCTAGTTATGTCGTTAAGTCTCACTTAAAAATAAAAAAACATGAAAGCGAAATATAGGGTTGTCGTGTTAGGATGTTTGAAAAATCTAAACACGGAAAAAGAGGTTGTTGAAGAGTATCGGAAATATCTATCAACAATTTTTTTTAAAAAGCAAGTGATGTCGTTTAGTATTATTTATGACGACGGCGAAAATAGGGGCGCAATTGTAGCAACAGGGAGGCAAATATCAGTAATTGCAGGAGGGGAAAAAATTACATCACTTGCCAACAAAATGAGAAATTCTTGGATGAAAAAATGAAGGCACCTTTTATTTTTATGAATACAGATTCGGAGTATTTTTACATATTTCCAGACGTATTTTTCTCAAAAAGCAATGGAGGTTTTTTGCAAATAGGAAAAATAAACAATGGCCATTCTATTTGAAAAATTACTTTTTAATGAACTATAAAACTTTTTATCTAATGGGGTACGGATTTGCTCCGTGCGAAGGTTTTAGCAATAAAAATATAAGCGATGAAAGATTTAAAATAAGAACTATTAAAGATAGGGGAGAGCTAGATATTTTTTGCCAAATGAAGGGAAAAGGATGTTTAACTAGGATTCCCCTTAATTATTTAACTCCTGCAAAATTATTTTATTACATAAATTATACCATGTCATGAAGTCGGAATATTTAGTAGAAGCTTACGATAGTATCAGTAGGGATGAGTTTTTTTTAATTGTTACACTGAAAAACAAAAAAACATTTTTTGTAGGACTTTTTAAAAAAAACGAAAAAAAAAATGATAAAAAAAGAAATTTTTAATATATTCCTATTAAAAGAATTACCTCAAATTGAAGAATCAAAAAAAGAGAGAAAACCGATACATTATCTTTTTTCATGTAGAAACACTTTAGCCGCAACAATAAGAAAATCAACTTTTTACAAAAAATCTGAAGAACTAATATTCATAAAATGAAAACAATAGAAGATGTATATGGATGTTTAAGCCGTTTTTTGAATCAAAAAACAAAAATAAATATAAAAAGAAAACTAGGAAAAACAATTGAAGATGAAATTATTTATGAGTTAAAAAAGCCAATGTGTGGCTTTTTTGAAAGAGAAATGCTTAAATGCATGTTAATTGATGCCGGATTTGAAGAGTTTTCCTATATTTGTTGCATGAATAAAAAACTCTTTAGAGTTGATAAAGAGAAAAAAACAATATTGCCGATTGTTGGAATATCCTTTCAATCTAAGGTGATTTTGCCACAAGAAATACTTATCAATTATTCATCATTTTAAAAAATGAAAGTTTATCAATTTGAGTTCGAAAACCCTCACGAAGAAAGGCGGGTGTTCCCTGTCTCATATCTAAATTTCAATCACGGTCTTAGGTGCTTTTTTTCTGCGATAAAGGATGATTGGAGGCTAGGCTCCATTATAGAAGTTTTTATCGCAAATAAGCACCCTAGGAGATTGATTTTCAGAATAGAAAGCCGTCCGGAAGGTGATTTGATTAGCGATTTTCGGAAATGCCCACTAAAAGAAAATAAAGAATATAGGTTTAACTTTAAAACGCTAGAACTAAATGAAAGAAGAAATTGAGCTTTTTCTTGGTAAAGTTGCGAAAGTAATAAAAGGTAAAAACTATTTATACTGCGTTTGTAAAAAGGGTTATCATTATGGATTTATTGAATCCGCAATGAGGCTACAACTCAAAAAAAAAGATTCTTTGATTTTTGTAAGATACGGGAATCGATTTATTTTTCGTGATGAATTTGAGGGATTGAAGTTTAAAGGGTTGTTAATTTACGGCTCATTGGCAAAACTAATAAAAGAAGAACTCAACATTTACAGCATTCCGGAATTTAAGAAAACCGTTTATGTTAAGGAAGATGCTTTTGTATTAGCGTCTGAATTTGTGGACAAAAAGAAAACATTTAGTTTTTTTAAAAACGGCATTGAGCTTGATTTAAAGATTTTCCTAGAAACAGGAGAAGAAAAAGAAAAACAAAAAAATGAACATAATGTATATACTCAAGATGTATTTAACTTGTAGAAACAAAACCCCTTTAGTATCTACAATGTTAGAAGGTGAAAATAACGAAAAGATGATTGAATTTTTAAAAAAATCAATCAGTATTAAATATTTTCTAGAACTAGAAAATACTAGAACAGGTGAAATTATAAAAAAATATATAACACCTACCACAATAAAAGGGAACACAATCGGCTATCTACCTGTCATGCGTAAAACTGGCGGCGGGAATAATGTTGGATACTTGTTTGTCGGCGTGAAGCCTGTGAATTGGTACGAATATAAAACAAAGCAGGTTTTAGGTCATTTCCCAGAATATGGAAAAACTAGCCTAAAATCTAACTATCCACACACACGTTGCTTTACGTCAAATAAGAATTTAGCACTAAAATACTATCGACATTGTGCAATAAATCTTAATAAAAAAGGAATACTCGTGAATTTATCACAAGAACTTTTTTTAAAACTCCATGATATGAGACAACATGCAGAAGAATTATGGGAGGTTTATTCTGGAATCAACAACAAAAACAACAACAACACAAACCACAACGAACAATGAAACTACAAACGACCTTTCAAGCGATGTTTCAAACGGTATGAGTGAAGCCGAAAGCAAGGCGGACAAGGTCGGAGACGATTTAGGCAACGGAGCGAGAGAGGCTGCAAGCGGTGCCGGCGGCGCAGTAAATGAGGCAGGCAACGCAGTATCAGACGCGTTGGATTAACAGCAATACAATATCAATATAATACAAGACAAATAAAAAGCTGTCACAGCCCGATTAGAGCCGCGGCAGCTTTTCAGCATATTAATTCAAAGACTATTTTACATCATAAACATCATCGTCAATAAGTCCGGGTGTCTGTGTAGTAGTCACCTCGGTGGTGGTTGTATTGTCATTGTCGGAGGTGGTAACAATCCCGCAGGTAACAAACATTTCAACATTCATAAACGGTTTTTCATAATTCAACTTCATAACAATCCCCTTTGTTTAATATGTTAAAAATTTATTGATTACAAATGTCCTTAATAATATTATTCATTTCGTCCATCTTGTTGCATCACTGCAACATATGGTCAGTAATTGATAATGATTCTCAATTGCTTTCTTGCTTCATTCCTAGGTGTTGATGTAAAGCAGCTTTCAGCCTTATTATTCCT
>ENA-ORND01000679-ORND01000679.1-human-gut-metagenome-genome-assembly--contig:-NODE-679-length-28009-cov-3.194355_pt1 | contig 28009 bp, 18 predicted proteins | sample MGYA00242111_ERZ509014 | MGnify/ENA primary metagenome ERZ509014 (study PRJEB26280, sample SAMEA2338694) | human gut metagenome | biome: human gut; feature: human-associated habitat; material: faeces... | reverse complement strand
GTTCCTGCCTGCCGGATGGACCGAAGGTTGGTAGTGTGGCAGTTTCTCCGAGAGGAGACCTGAGAATGCCGAGTGATGCATGCGCGAAACTCTGGCTGAAGCAGATCGAGGAACTTGAGGTAAGAAATTAAGGTAACTTTTTGAGGTGTGATTTATCACACCTCAATGTATTTTTTGGGTAACTGTTTTCAGGAAGAAGCCGCTTTCTGGACAGTTTCTTTAATGGCCTGAATAAGCTGTATATTTCTGGTCGCTGGCGTAATCGAGATTTTCCAGAGACTGCGTAGAATAGATCTGGCTTGCAAGAGAGTCCAGGACCGGCTCTACGAGAGGAAACATAGCGGCAGTGCTCTCGCTTAAGTTTGCCAGATGGATGGAACGGATACTGTTGGCATTGACGGTCACTTCCAGGTCAAAGGAATTATTGTTGAGCTGGACAGACGTGCGGTAAATGCCGGGGGTATATCTGGAATCGGTCTTTGGAGCGGTATTCTGTGCTTTTCCGGGACCGAACATAAAAAAGACCAGTACACCCAGGATCACAAGGAGAAGAAGGAAAATACAGGTGTAGATCACCTCTTTCATATGTAGAACGATGATTTTTGTTTTGGAGCTCATAGTCTGCGCCTCCTGATTCGCGGTTACGGTTCCCCGGTATACTTTCCTTATATCCTATTAGGCTCTGTCCTGATTTATGTCAGAAATATCCCGCGAGGTGCTATTCAGAAAAAATGTTGAAAGGGGTAAGATATGTCCCTGCAGTTTATTATAGGAAATTCCGGTGCAGGCAAATCCGGCACCGCATATGAAAATATCATCCGGGAAGCGTCAGCAAATCCCGACAGACTTTATTATGTGATCGTCCCAGAGCAGTTTACGATGCAGACACAGAAAACTCTGGTGGAAATGCATCCGGATGGGGGAATCCTCAATATTGATATCTTAAGTTTTGAGCGTCTTGCGTACCGCGTTTTTGAGGAAGTTGGCGGTGATACGAGACGGATCATGGAAGAAACAGGCAAAAACATGGTGCTCCAGAAACTGGTACAGATGAACCAGAAGGATCTGGTCTATCTCAGAAATCAGATGAAGAAACCAGGCTATCTGGATGAGGTAAAGTCTCTTATTTCGGAGTTCATGCAGTACGAGATCAAAGAAGAGGAACTGGATGAGATGGAACCGGTACAGAATGCGGAAGTTGAAAAAACTGTGAATGTGGAAAAGGAACAGAAAGAACAGCTGTTGCGTACGCATCCGGAACCGGCACTTAGGCAGCCACGGTTATAGGGGGTGAAAGTATGATGCAGAAACATGAACGTGCCATTAAAAAATTAAAAGATGAACTGGCTCTTCTCTTAGAAGAGATAAAGAATATGCAGGCACGAATTAATCAGTTAGAACGGGAAATGGCTATTGAAGAAGCAGAACAGGTGGAACAGGAAAAAGAGCCAGTTGTGCTTAAAAAGAGCGAAGAACTGAAGGCACCAAAATTGTAATACATAGATTTCAAGAGATTAGTGTACCGGATTTCGGTACAGAAGGGAGAAACATTGACAGATAAATATAATGTTGTAATTGAAGTGGTAGATACAAAAGAGTATATATCGATTGAACTTCCGCAGGATGAAGACAGCCTGCAGGAACAGCTGAAAGAATATGGGATTAATGAAAACACAAAAGTCAGACTTCCATTTTTGAATGGGAAAATTGAAAATGATGAAGACATGCTTATAGAAACAGACTTGTGGTATGTTACAGATAAAACATTTTCAGGAATGGAAGGCTTGAATGTCTTGCTAAGTAAGTCGGAAGAACTTAAGAACGAGCGAGTGGAATCATATGCAATGGAACACAGGGATGATATAAATTCTCCGGAGAATTTGCTGAATTTACTGGTTCAGAAAGAGGATATTCCATATCATGAGTATACAAGTGATCCAGGTGCTGGTATTACAAGGGGAGTATCAGCGAATGGAAAATTTGGAAGGACATATTTATATGAAAATTATAAAGAAATGTGGCGGGATATAAATACGATTCCATGTAGAACGGAAAAGATGATCGATTTTATGTCGTTGGAAACAATAGGCGGAGCCATTGCAGCGGCAAAAGGAATTACAGTTTGTGAAAATGGATATCTGGAAGCTGAAAAACTTGATTTGCAGAAATATTCATTAACTGAAATAAAAGAGCAGTTTATGGATTATGAAAACAAGATTGAACCGAAAAGACCAGTCCAGACACATCATCAGAAGATGAAGAGTCCTAAATTATAAAAGATGTACCGGAATCCGGTACAAATGATAAAGGTATCTTTATTGCTTATTGGCAGTAAAGGTACCTTTTTTGGAAGGGAGAAGATATATGGATATTGATGTTACTATGAAAATCGACAGAGATGCCATGATGAGCAAAAGTGAAAAGAGCAGGACAATTGCTAAAGGATGGGTGGAAGTAGAAAACTGCATCAAGTTTCCTGTTTTTGTTCGAACTTATATGGATAAGGAAACGCAGGAAGAAAAGATGTTTGTATCCATGCCACAGCGTAAAGGAGTGAAAGGATATTCCAACATTATTTCTTTCGAGAATAAGGAAACAAGGGAAGAAATTGAAGATGTTGTATTAAAAACAGTATTGAAACAGGCATTTAAATCTTTTGAAAAAGTATCCATCTTAGAAACCAAAATAACATTGCTTCCAGAAGATACAAAAAACCGGCAGGTAAAAATCAAAGGAATTGCATCTATAAAGTTGGAAGGTGGTATCAGGATACAGAGCATTCTTATAAAAGAAGGGAAAAATGGTCTGTTTGTTGAAATGCCACAGTATTTTTCAGAAGGCAGCTATCATGATACGGTGTATGGAACATCGGAGGCAATGCGAGATGAGTTATCTGGGAAGATACTGGAAGCATATAAAAAGCAAATTGAACTGCAGCTTCATCCAGAGCTGGCGGAAAAAGAGACAAAAGAGGAAAACCTGGAAGCGGAACAGAAGAGACCAGAGATTTCAGTGGAGGAAGTGAAACGTGAGAAGCAGACAGAGAATCCAGATGTACCGGAATCCGGTACAGAAAAAGAGCTTGTTTCAAAGCAGGAAAGCGAGACAGTAACAGAATCGGAAAATGCAAATGAGCAGGATGCAGCGGAAGAGATAAAAGAGGAACCGGTCCTTTCCTGGGAAGATAGATTTGTGGCTGTATTTGCAGAACGTAACAAGGAAGAGGTATTAGCATTATTAGCAGAATTAAGAGGAGCACCAAGAATTATATCATCGGAGCAAACCGATGATATTCTGATAATGGAGCAGGCAGAATACTCAATCAATGAAAAGACCAGTATTCTTCTTATATTTGATAATACCTATGAGAAAGACCGTGAAATAAAAGAGGGGACAGATATACGCCAGGAGATAACAGTTGTACTTAAGGAAAAGGGTAAGAAACCTGGTATGCTTCCTGTGATTAAATTATCTTCCCATAATTTAGAGGACGCAGAAGCAAGATATAAGGAAGCAGTTCGTTCCTGGCAGACATTGACACATCAGAATATAGCACCAGATATTGAGCCGGTATTAAATTCACAGCAGCAACCTGCAGGAGAGCCGAAGTCTGAAATGAAAGAAGAAATAGAAGAATCTATTGATGAGGAGCCGGAATCAGCGGAAGAAGTAAAGACAGTGGAAGAAACGGAACAGGAAAAAGAACAGAATGTACCGGAATCCGGTACACAGCAAGAAATCAATGTGGCTGTTGATAAGGAGGAGGTAACCGGACAGAAAGAGACAGGTCAGACAGAAGTAAAGGAAGATGCAGAAGAAAAGATGATAAATGAAGCAGCGGTAAAAGAGTTTTTATCAGCGTATCTTTCCAGTGATAATGAGAGTATGTTGGCTGCTATTTCACATGCAAAGCTTACTTTGGGTTCAAAGAATTTCAGCCGAAATTATAATACGCTTGCTTTTCAGGAAGTTTCTTTTGAAGATGGGAAGAATAAAATATCTGTCCGGTTCCACAATGGATATGCACCGGAACAGACAGCAGCATCTGTTGACAGTAAAAGACAGTTGATTGAGGCGGTTATTTATGAAAATGGTGATGCAAAGGCAATCCGGACACTTGCAGAAAAAAAGACTATCAGCTCCAAAAGGGCTGCTTCTAACTATGATGAAATGAAAAGTGACTGGATGCAGCTTACTCATCAGGATACGATAACATTTGATCCATCAATAGTAATTGAAAAGCAGAAATTAAAAGCACCAAAAATGTAAGGGAGGGTTCTAAATGACAGAAGAACAGAATGGCAGTGTACCGGAATCTGGTACAAAAAAGCCGGAGCAGGCAACGGTAAAGAAAAAAGCAGCGGCAAAGTCGAATGCATCTCTGGGAGAACAGTATCTGGGGGCATTATTCAAATGTGCATCCTGGATATCTCCGGCATATAAAGAAATGGCGGAAAAAGCAAAGGGTAAGCTTGAGGTATTAAAAGAACTGTACTTATGTTCCTGTGATGGGGTATCGGAGGAAAAAGCCCTTGAAACGCTGGATAAGGATAATCCGGAAGTTATGCTACGTTTTATCAGACAGAAATGTGTAGAGGAACGTGCTACAAAGGGATATGAAGAGGAACTAAAGGAAATTCGAAAAGCTGCAGCGTTGGTAAGACATGAAATGCAGGATATGAAAGAAAAGATGGATGTTATTACAGAAAAGGTTCCAAGTATAGCTGCTATGTTTCCGGAAGAAGAGCCAGTAAAGGATGCTGTAGAACAACCTGTAGAACCAGTAAAGGAAATTATAAGAAAAAAAGAACTGGTATCATCGGAAAACGAAAAAGAGCAACTGGCTGTACCGGAATCCGGTACAAACGTTGTTACGGAAAAAGAGCAGGGTGTGAAGAAGTGGAAAGACAAAATACATAAAACTTTTTCTACACTATTGAAATCCCGTACAGAAAGTATTCATAAATACGTTGAAAGTCTTTTAGAGGAAGGATATACAGATGAGCAGTTATCCTTCCTTTTAGATTGCCTGGAAGATGGAGATACACCAGAGCAGATACGAAAATATGCTTCTCCCAAGTTACCGGTTGAGGTAATGAAACGCTTAAAGATGATGGAAGAAAGAGAGGACAAAAAGGATGGAGAATGATAGAGAATTTGAACAGGTTCTCATGAATGTGAGAAATACGTCTGGTGGAATTTCATCTGCAATCATGCTGTCGGCCAGAATGTCTATGCTGCTTGTTGTATTTATTATGCGTATGGTGAAGAAAGGGTTAATAGCAGCATCTTATGCAGACAATATTAAGTCATTTGCACAGATGACTGAGGGAAAATATCAGATTTATAATATCCCACTTTCGGAAGACCGTGCACAGTATATGATGCGTTTGAATGAAATCGAACTGCATCTGCAGCAAGAGAAAAATCCAATAAAAAGAAGAACCTTAGAAAAGGAAAAGAAGAAATTAAAAGAAAAACTGCCGGAGATAGAACAGTTAAAGAAGCTAGATGTGAAGCATTGTGTGCTGCCAAAACTAAATGGTTCAGAAAGAACCATTCAGATAGCAGTATCTGCAGATTCAGAGCCTTTATTTAAAGGCTGGTTTATCAATCATCTGACCAGTGAATTATCCGGAGGCGAAAAGGAACTGGAAGATATTAAAAATTTCACAGAAGGCAATTATTCTATTTTTAATGTTCCATTTGAGGGGGAAGAACTAAAAGAGGTTTTTCCAGATTTTGACACGCTTGGTATTAATTATGCAGTTCTCCCAGACCTTAAGGTTGGAGATAACAACAGTCAGCTCGTTATTCCAAACACGGACCGAAATAAATTGGAGATGTGGTTTAAAATGTGGAAAGAAAAGCAGCTTAGAAATGGAGATCAGCCGGGCGAAATGTATGAAATGGATGAAAACTCTTATATGAATACCGGAACTCTTGGTGAAGAGGAATATATTGGCGCTGCTGACCCAAAATTCCAGGAAGCCAATATGCAGTTTGAACAAAATGAAAAAGAAATACCTGGTATTCCTGCAATAGGAAAGGAAAATTCGGAAGAATTTATCCGGTTATCCCAGGATAACAATTATAAGAAAATAACCATTAACAATGATACTTTGGTCGAGAATGTGGTTCTTTCGGAACGTGAGAAGGTCTTATCAAAGCAGGGTTTCTTTATATCCAGAATACCAGGAACATATGGCGAAAAACAAATGACACTCATATTGCCAAAAAGTCAGGTTTTTAAGACAGATGAGGGAAAGACCTTTATTGCTTTTATTCCGAAAAACAAAGGAAGTATGGTTGCTTCGGCAAAAGGTGAAGTAAAGGAATTATCATTTGATGATGTCATGAATGCATATGACCCAGTTAAGCGTGGTTTCCGGAAAGTAGAAGAAATGATGAAGCCGGAGATAAGTCCAGATATCAAGCCGGACATCAAACTTTCACCGGATATGGCAAAGGATATTGCTGGAAAAGGTGGTCCTTTACCAAAAATAAAACCATAAAGGGGGGCTTGTATGGCTTCTTATGGAACACGTTATATAAAAAAGAAGACTCCTTATGGTCTGTACTTTGCTTTACTGGTCATATTCCTGATAGTCGGCTATTTTGTGTCCGGCTTATATAATATACCAAATGTGAAGTTAAACAATCTGCAGGATAGCCTCCTTTACTGTTTTATGCATCCTCTTTCTAATTGGAACGAGAAAACGCCTGCAGTAATGGGGGCATTTTTCATACTTTGGTTTATGCTTCTTTCATACTTTATGTATTATTATCGTAACTTTCAAAGCGAGATGGAGCATGGTGATGCAAACTGGGTTGAACCGGAAGTTATTACAAAGGAACTTTCTGATAAAGAAGAAATTTGTAACAGGATATTATCAGAATCACTTCGAATCAGTTGTCGTGGGGGTATCTCCAACAATAATATGATGATTATAGGTTCTTCGGGTTCTTTTAAGACTACATCCATTATGCATCAAAATCTGCTGCAGGGGTATGGATCAAAGGCAGTATTGGACGTAAAAGGTGATACGCAGAGAAAGCTAGGAAACGAATTTATTAAAATGGGTTATAAGATTTGTTCCCTGAACTTTAAAGAGCCGGATAAATCAGACCGCTATAATCCGTTTCAGTATATTGAAAACGAAGAGGATATCCTTAGAATCAGGGATGCAATCCATGAGGTCTGTAGACCGCAAAAAGAGACCTCTTGCGCTGACCCATTCTGGGATGATGCAGTAAAACTGTACGCCCAGGCATTATATGAACATGTCTGGCTGAAATCAAGAGAAAACGGAAAAGTTGGAACGATGAATGATGTAATGGAATTATGCCGCATGGAATCTCGGAGATATGTGGATAAGGATGGTAATGAACGTTCTGCATTACAAGATGAAATGGATAAACTTGCTGCTAAATATGGAGATGAATATCCACCTGTTCGTGACTACCGGAAGTTAAAAGATGGTACACCGGATACCGTAAATTCAGTTATTCTTATGTTAAATGGTATGTTCTCCATCTGTGAGACAGCAGAGGTAAAACGAATCTTTAGCGGAAATGATATTGATATTCGGGAACTTGGAACAGGAGTAGGTGGTAATCCGGAAAAACCGGTGATGCTATTCCTTGTTATTCCAGACAATATTCAGGTTTACAACTGGATTGTATCTGTCTTTTATACCCAGATGTTTGATATATTAACACGTCTTTCTGACAATGAAATACACGGACCACTTCCTGTGCCAGTAGAAGTATGGATGGATGAGTTTTACGCCGGAGCACGCCCTGCAAATACAGATGTGCTGCTTGGAGTTGTGCGCAGTAGAAATATATCTATGATTATAATGTTACAGTCTATTGCACAGCTGCAGACCTTGTACAAGGAAAACAAATGGGAAACTATGATGGATAACCTTGCAACAGTTGTTTATCTGGGTTCTGGTCCGGCGGCAAAATCGACACATGAATGGATTTCAAATTTATTAAGTACTTCAACGGTTGATAGCAGGTCTGATAATGTCCACCTGGGGGCAAATGGAAACAGTGGACTTGATTTCCATAGGGCAGAAATCAAGTTAATGACGCCAGAGCAGGTAAAGAGAATGCCACCAACAGAGTGTATTGTTTTCATAGAGAGTAGACCACCTGTCTATGACAGAAAAGCTATCCCTTTTGATAAGCCGGATTATGGCTTTGTTGCAACAGATTTTCTGAAAAAACGTTATTCAGAAGCACTGGGGTTAGGTGAATATGAACATCCGGTGCATACGGTGTATGACCCGATTCATTTCCGATATATTACTGTGGAACAGGAAAAACGCCTGCAGGTAGTAACAAAACAGGAAGATATTGAATCGTTTCAGGAAGCGGCGAAGAATGACCCTCGTATTCTTACCTGTAACATTGATGAAACAGAGCTGCTTTATTTGAATTGGAATCGAAGAAAATGTAGCGTCGAAGAAGTGCAGCAGATATTCATGCAGACAATTGAAGCAGAAAAACGCAAAATGGAAGACCTGAAAGGACTATCTGTTCTGCAGGATGTTGATGGTGGAGAAATCATCCTTCCAAAGCCAGTAGAAGAGAAATCGGATAAAACCGGCTGGAATATGGATTGTTCATTAAGAGAAATCTTATCTGAACATTGGAACGATTTAAGTCAGATGGAGCAGGAAGAAATATGTATTGACCTTGCCAGTGACTTGAATGAAACACAAATAAAAGAAATATTGCGTCTTCCAGTGGATGAAATGGAAGTAAGACGCAGAGCTTATATTTTAATGAATAAGGACAACAAAAAACAGGCTACAGGTTAATTTGTAAATGTACCGAATTCCGGTACATGGAGAAAGAGTGTTTTTAGAGCAGGAGCTTTAAAAACACTCTTTTTTGTATGAGCAAAGGAAAGGAGCAGAAATATGGCAGGGTATAGTGGATTTAGTATGAGCAATAATGCAGTTGATGCATACGATAATGGAGAAAAACCATTGAGCAAATGGAGCAAAGCAGAGATATTACAAGAAATTCGGATTTATGCCAAAGAGAATAATATAAATATAGACATGGAAAAGCTGAATAAAGTGTCTTTGCCAGTATTGAGAGAGTCATTTCTATATAAGACAGCATACCATCATACATCGAAGTTTTATAATAGCACTGATTTTTATGCTATAGATTTTGATACGGTGAATGAAATGGTAGATTTGGAAAGTGTCCAGAAGCTGCTGGAACTTACCGAGGAAGAAAAAATGTTGAAAAAGCAGGAAAAGAAAGAGGATTCACCTGAAATGTGGGAATGTGCATATCTTGTCTGGGGTGGCACAAGAGCACATCCAAAGGCTACAGAACAGACAGCAATTGGCGAGGTTCGAGGAAACTGGTTTTATCTTCCAGAGGGTGGAAAGAAATCTATCAAGGCGAACGGATTTCGTTTTATCCGGCAGATAAAAGAGGAACCGACAGTGCAGGCGCAGCCAATAAAAGAACAGACAAAACAGCCGGTTAATAAAGTTACAAAGCGTGTAAAACCAAGAGGTCCCAAACTTTAAATTAGTTGTTTATAGTGTACCGAAATTCGGTACAAAAATATATCAAAGTGTCAGTAAGAAAGGCGGTTTGTATGAAGAAATATGATTATATATCTACATTGGCACAAGAAACAGCAGCAAATATAGTTAAAAGCAGTGCTGAGTGGATGAAGTATTTGACCACAGCAGCAAGATTGTATAAATATCCATTTTGTGATCAGCTTCTGATTTATGCACAAAGACCAGATGCAACAGCGTGTGCGTCTATGGATATCTGGAATGAAAAAATGCATTGCTGGGTAAACAGAGGAGCGAGCGGAATTGCATTAATAGACGAGAGTGCAAAAGGGAAAAAACTTAAATATGTTTTTGATGTATCGGATGTTCATGCAGCAAATCATATTGGACGATATCCGCAGTCTTGGGTATTGGAGGAGAAACACAAGGATGATGTGATTTCGCACTTAGAAACAATTTATGGTGGAACAGATGAAGATAAGTCGTTTGAGGAAAGACTGTTTGAAGTTTCACAGAAAATAGTGGCAGATTATTATGAAGAAATACTTCCGGATTTACAGAATAAGTCAGAAGGAAGTTCCTTAGAGAACTTGGATGAACAGAATATAGGAATTCGTTTCAAGGAAACACTTACTGATAGTATAGCTTTTATGCTTTTATCTGCTTGCGGTGTAGATATGAAAGAGTATCAATCGAAATTTTCATTTGATTTTATCCATGAATTTGATACTATGGATAGTTTATATATTTTAGGAGATGCAACCAGTGAGCTGGCAAAACCGGTACTTGTAGAAATTGGAAAGACTGTCAGAATATATAATCGAATTCATGAAAAGGAACAGGAAGAAAATTTATTACAAAAAGGTATTGAAAATACTCCCAAAATAGACTACAATGCTTTAAAGCGTAAAAGCGATAGCGAACAGGAAAATATATCAGAAATTAATAATAAAGAAGGGGGTAATATTGATGAAACTGAACTACGAACAGAACGGAGATTACATGATTCCAACGTTACAGGCGGACGTTCAACCGGAGGAGCCAATAACGAAGTATGGAATAATGAGGGAGACGTATCTGAAAGAAAAACACCATGGGGTGTATTCAGCACTACTCCTGAAGGGAGAACTCGTCGAGCATTTACTGATGATTCAGAAACAGGCAGAGGAGAGAATGGAGCAGTTGACATCGCAGATGGCAGAGAAAGAAGGAATAACGGAACAGCTCAAAGCGGACAATCAGATGCTTTGGGTAGCAAAGATGAACAGTATTCAGAATCGGGCAGAGGAAATAGTGAGAGCAGAGATAATCTGCAGCTTATAGAAGATAATTCTCAGGAACCCGTATTTACACAATTAAGTCTGTTTCCTTCATTTGAAGAACAGGTTGGAACAGTAGCAGCAGCGGAAGCAAGTATGAAATTTACTATGCCCGCTGCTTTTTCTTTGCAACAGGAAACAATTGAGACGATTTTAAGAAGTGGCGGCGGAAAGCAGCATAGTAGAAAACGTATTTATGCCAAATATACTGAAGGCAAGACTGCAGAGAGCATGGTAGCATTTCTAAAAAAAGAATATGGACAGACGGGAAAAGGATTTGAGATTGACGGCAATCCTATATCGGTATGGTTTGATGAATATGGAATGAGTATTGGCTATGGAACACAGGCAAAGGAAACGCCGATAGAAACCATGAACTGGGAAGACGTAGAAAGACATATTCGTTCTATGGTGGAAAACGGAACGTATATGGATATCAGAGAAGCATATCTTGTAGATACAGAGGAAAGAGAGAGAGTTGCAAATCAGATATATTACTTTTGGCGTGATGGAATGGATGAAACACCGGAAGAAATCGGAATTAAGGAAGGTAACTTCCCAGCGAGTGAGGCAACACTTATGGAATTGCTTTCTGACCATGATGGTAGAGAAAAAATCAGAGCAATTATTAAAAATGCCGAGGAACGTCTTGCTTCTGGAGAAGTGGTGCTCAAATGGAATCATGTGAAGTCACCGGAATATCTCTTATCGGAAATTACAGACCTGGATATGGAAAGACTGGAATTTCCACTACCGGATACTTTGGAAGTAAAGCAGGAAGATTTTATTACACAGGATGAGATTGACTACGCACTTTGTAAAGGAAGCGGAGTTTTCCATGGAGCGTTCCGTATTTATGATTACTTCAAGGAAGGTCATGATAAGAAGGAGACCATTGATTTCTTAAAAAATGAATATGGAACAGGTGGTGGATCCGGTGGCTTACCGGGAAATGATGATTCCCACCATGATTATGATAGTAAAGGTATCCGTCTGGAAAAAGGAAGTTATGTCAATCCGTATGCAAAGGTGCTGCTTAATTGGAATGTTGTAGAAAAAAGATTGAGAGAATTAATCTCTGAGGACAAATATCTTTCGGAAGAAGATAAAGAAAAATACCTCGAATATAAGGAAGTTCAAGCAAAAGCGGACAGGCAATATGAACTTAATAGGCTTGAACATGCTGTGCCGGAAATGAAATCGAAAAAAGTTACGATTGATAGACGGGAGTGCACATTGATTGATGAGTGGGGGACAGAAAATGAAAAGTACCTGCTCGGAAATGACATAGAGGAGCGTGCTTTATATTATGCACAGGTCAATGATAAGGTTTTTGAATATGATTACAAGCCAGGGAGAAGTGAGGTAGAGGATGATTATATCAATGCGATAGCAGAGGAGGATATAGATCGGCATGAAGCAGAGGTATTTGCACGTTTGGAAGGAACTGATGATGCAGCGGAATCGGAGGTAGTAGATGAGACGGATACATTTCAGACTCAAAAAGAGAATATTCTAATACCGAATAAAGGTAATGCTGTCAATTTCAGTATTAGTAATGATAACCTGGGCATTGGAACGCCGAAAGAGAAGTTTCAAAGAAATATAGAAGCAATTAGATTATTGGAACAAATTGAAAGTGAACATCGTTATGCAAATCCACAGGAGCAGGATGTTTTATCCCAGTATGTTGGCTGGGGAGGACTTTCTGATGCTTTTGATGAGAGTAAAACAAACTGGGCAACAGAGTACCAGGAATTAAAAAATCTGTTATCACCGGAAGAATATCGTATGGCAAGGGAAAGTACATTAAATGCTCATTATACCAGTCCGGCTATTATTCGTAGCATGTATGAAGTGATTGAAAGAATGGGATTTAAAAAGGGAAATATCTTAGAGCCATCTATGGGTATTGGTAATTTCTTTGGTATGATGCCGGAGTCTATGAAGGAAAGCAGACTATATGGAGTGGAACTTGATAGTATTACCGGACGTATTGCGAGGCTGCTGTATCCAAAAGCAGATATTCAGATTAAAGGATTTGAAAAGACGGATTATCCAAATGATTTCTTCGATATAGCTATTGGAAATGTTCCTTTTGGACAATATAAAGTATTAGACCATGCATATGAAAAAAATAACTTCCTAATCCATGATTATTTCTTTGCAAAGACTTTAGATAAAGTACGTCCGGGTGGTGTAGTAGCATTTATTACAAGCAAGGGAACTATGGATAAGGCAAGTCCAGAGGTAAGAAGATATCTGGCTCAAAGAGCAAATTTGCTTGGAGCGGTAAGACTTCCCAATACTGCATTTAAAGCGAATGCCGGTACAGAAGTTACTTCTGATATTTTGTTTTTCCAAAAACGTGACCGGATGGTGGTACGGGAACCGGATTGGGTTTATTTGGAAGAAAATGATGCTGGAATTAAGATGAATTCTTATTTTGTGAATCATCCGGAACAGATAGTAGGAAAGATGGAACTGGTATCCGGACCATATGGCGTGGAAAGTACCTGCAGGTTAGATGAAAGCAGACCGTTTGAAGAACAGTTGAAAGAGGCTGGGGGACGAATAACTGGTACGATAGATACATTAGAACTGGAGACGGAATTAGACAATGAATTGAGTAAACAAAGCATTCCGGCAGACCCTAATGTTAAAAATTTCAGCTATGCATTGGTGGGGAATGAAGTATATTATCGAGAAAATTCGGTTATGAAACCTGTGGAAGTGTCAGATACCGCAAAAGGACGTATTAGAGGTATGGTAGCAATCCGCAATTGTACCCAGGAGCTGATAGATATGCAGCTTAATGAATACGGAGACCATGAAATTGAAAAAAAACAGAGAGAACTAAATGAATTATATGATGATTTTTCTGGAAAGTATGGTCTTATTAACTCACAAACCAATAAAAGAGCATTTAATCAGGATTCCAGTTATTGTCTGTTATGCTCCTTGGAAAAACTTGATGATGAGGGTAATTTCAAGGGGAAAGCAGACATGTTTTCTAAACGAACGATAAAGAAGGCAGAGGTTGTTTCTTCTGTTGATACGGCCAGTGAAGCACTTGCAGTATCCCTTGGGGAGAAGGCAAAGGTTGACCTTCCTTATATGGAAAAATTGACAGGTAAAGATATAGACATTCTAATCGAGGACCTTAGCGGAGTTATTTACAAAAATCCTTTGACAGATGAATGGGAGACAGCGGATGAATATTTGAGTGGAAATATACGGGAAAAATTGAAGATTGCCAGTACTTATGCGGAAAATCATCCGGAATATGCTATTAATGTACAGGCACTTAAAGCGGTACAGCCTAAAGAACTGGATGCTTCTGAGATAGAGGTACGTATTGGTGCCACATGGATTGATGTTCAATATATTGAAGATTTCATGAGTGATACTTTTGAAACGCCGGCACATTTATTAAATAGAGATATTATAGGAGTACAGTTTTCAAATATAACCGGTGAGTGGAAAATACAGGGCAAAAATGCTGACTGGGGAAATGCTTTGGTTAATATGACTTATGGTACAAGCCGGGTAAATGCCTATAAGATATTAGAAGATTCTCTGAATCTTAAGGATACCAGGGTGTATGATACTATTGAAGAAGATGGTAAAGAGAAGAGAGTTCTAAATAAGAAAGAAACTACCATTGCCAGTCAGAAGCAGGAATCTATTCGTGAAGCATTTAAAGATTGGATATTCAGAGACCCGGAACGTAGACAGACACTGGTGGCAAAATATAATGAGCTTTTCAATTCTACAAGACCACGAGAATATGATGGTTCACACTTAAAATTTCCAGGAATGACACCTGATATTGAATTAAAACCACATCAGAAAAATGCAGTGGCGCATATTTTATATGGTAATAATACCCTGCTTGCACATTGTGTAGGTGCTGGAAAGACATTTGAAATGACAGCGGCAGCTATGGAGAGTAAGCGGCTTGGGTTGTGCCAGAAGTCACTTTTTGTTGTACCTAATCATTTGACGGAGCAGTGGGCAAGTGATTTCCTGCGGTTATATCCCGGAGCAAATATCCTTGCAGCTACGAAGAAAGATTTTGAACCTGCGAACCGTAAGAAATTCTGCTCCCGTATTGCAACAGGTGATTATGATGCTGTAATTATTGGACATACACAGTTCGAAAAAATTCCGCTTTCTATTGAGAGACAAACAGCCATCATTGAAAAACAGATAGATGAAATAAAACTTGCAATTGAGCAGACAAAGTCTGAAAACGGAGAGCGTTATACCATTAAGCAGATGGAAAAAACGAGAAAATCCTTACAAGTACGTCTTGATAAGTTGAATGACCAGAGCCGTAAGGATAATGTCGTAACTTTTGAGCAGCTTGGTGTTGACCGATTATTTGTAGATGAGAGCCATAATTATAAAAACCTTTTCTTATATACAAAAATGCGTAATGTGGCAGGAATAGCACAAACAGAAGCACAAAAGTCTTCTGATATGTTTGCTAAATGTCAGTACCTGGATGAAATAACAGGTGGAAAAGGAGTAACTTTTGCTACCGGAACACCTATTAGCAATAGTATGACAGAGTTGTATACAAATATGCGATATCTGCAGTATAATACATTGCAGAAATTAGGGTTAGGACATTTTGATGCGTGGGCTGCATCTTTTGGTGAAACACAAACTGCGATAGAACTTGCTCCGGAGGGAACCGGATACAGAGCAAAAACCAGATTTGCTAAATTTTTTAATTTACCGGAGCTTATCAGTCTTTTTAAAGAAAGTGCAGACATTCAGACCCCGGACATGTTAAATCTTCCAGTTCCGGAAGCGGAGTATGAAAATGTAGTATTAAAACCGAGTGATTTTCAAAAGGATATGGTAGCAGCGCTTGCAGAGAGGGCAGAGGCTGTCAGGGATAAAAGGGTCGAATCTAATGTTGATAATATGCTTAAGATTACAAATGATGGAAGAAAGCTGGCACTTGACCAAAGACTTATAAATGATATGCTTCCGGATAATGATAACTCCAAAGCTGCAGCTTGTGTTGAACGGGCATATAAGATATGGAAGGATACCATGGAACAGAGGTCAACGCAGCTTATTTTCTGTGACTTATCTACACCTAAAGGTGATGGAACATTTAATGTGTATGAGGATGTCAAAGAGAAGCTGATGGATAAAGGAGTACCTGGAAATGGAATAGCATTTATACATGATGCGAATACGGAACTTAGAAAGGCGGAACTGTTTGCAAAGGTAAGAAGTGGACAGGTTCGCTTTTTGCTTGGCTCAACAGCAAAAATGGGAGCAGGTACTAATGTACAGGACCGGCTTATTGCATTGCACCATTTGGATGTACCTTGGAGACCATCTGATATTGAGCAGCAAGAGGGACGTATCTTAAGACAGGGAAACCAGAATGCAAAGGTTAAAATATTCCGCTATGTTACAGAGGGAACGTTTGACAGCTATTCCTGGCAGCTTATAGAAAATAAGCAGAAATTTATTGGACAAATTATGACCAGCAAATCCCCGGTAAGAAGTTGTGAAGACGTGGATGAAGCAGCTCTTTCTTATGCAGAGGTAAAAGCACTTGCTACAGGAAATCCTTATATTAAGGAAAAGATGGACTTGGATATCCAGGTTTCACGTTTAAAATTGATGAAGGCTAACCACACTAGTCAGAAGTACCGCCTGGAAGATAATATTACACAGCATTACCCACAGCAGATTGCACATTTGAAAGAAAGTATAGAAGGCTTTTCGAAAGACATACAAAGGTATAAAAGAAATAAGCCATTGGAAAAAGAGGATTTTTCGATAACTGTTTGCGGTAAGGAATATAGTGATAAAAAAGAAGCGGGAACAGCTCTCATTGCTATATGCAAAGAAGCAAAAGATATTGATACCAGTGTGGATGTTGGGGAATATCTTGGATTTTCGCTTAAAGTTAAATTTGATGCTTTCTATAGGAAATTTGTACTGAATGTAAAAGGAGATATGAGTCATCCTATCGAAATAGGCGTGGATCCATTTGGTAATCTTACCCGTATAAATAACGCCTTAGAAGCAATGCCGGCGGAATTGGAAGAAGCACAGACAAAACTTTCTAACGTGGAACATCAGCTTGAAACGGCAAAGATAGAGGTAAACAAACCGTTTCTGCAGGAAGCAGAGCTTTCAGAAAAATTAGAAAGACTTGTGGAGCTAGACGCACTTCTTAATATGGGAGAAAAGGAGGATAGCATAATAGAAAACACAACGGAAGATATAATAGAGCCAGTAATAACACCGGCGAATAAATTTACAAAACGTGTAAAACCAAGAGGACCAAAGTTATAATGAAATAGGAAGAAATAATAAAAGGTGCATTAGTGTAATAGCTGATGCATCTTTTTTATTATCGAATTTAGAACCAATATTTAAGGATATAAAGTAATAGTATTTATGGGTATTGGCAGTATCTTTTGAAAGTAGTATTATGTGAATATAAAAAAGAGAGGAGGAAACAGCAGAATGTCAGTTATTACGTCAAGTGGTCAGGTAATACAGTATGATGCAGAGGATTTGATTATCAGATTAAAGGAAGATATCAAAAAATATGGCTTTGGAAAAAGAGTAAGAGTATGGTGCTGGGATACTGATGGCATTGTGTTGTATCTGAATTACAATTATATAGAGGAAGAGCCAATGTTAAGGGATATAGATATAGAGCATGGTGTCTATTTTAAAAAGATGGCAATGGGAGAACTGCTTCCTCTTTTCGAAAAAGAAAATGCTATATTATATTAAGAAAAAAGTAGTCTGCTGATTTTTTTGTTAAAATGAATTTGACAAACGAAAATTGGAAGACTACAATTTCCTTAAAAGAATTTCTTATTCATACAAAAGAGGGGAGAGGTATTTATGAAGGGTTTTAGACAGTTGAAATGGCGTGACAGGGTACGATTGGAAGAACTACTTAAATTTCATACGAATAAATCAGAGATAGCCAGAATTATGCAGGTCAGTCGTGTTACTATTTACAATGAGCTGAAAAGAGGTGCTTATGCCCATCGTAATTCTGATTGGACTACTACTGTGTGTTATAGTGCGGATTTGGCACAAAAAAAGTATGAAGAAAATCTCAAAGTGCGTGGTACACAGCTTAAAATAGGGAATGATATAAAGCTGGCGAATTATATAGAACAGAAAATAGTGGAGAATCATTATAGTCCAGGAGCTCTTATTGGAGAAATGAGGCGTACTGGAATGTTTAAAGAATTTAATACCAGTATATGTGAAAAGACGGTTTATAATTATATTGATAAGGGTATCTTCTTAAGTCTGACGAATAAAGACCTTCCGGTAAAGGGAAAAAAGAAACGGAAATATAATAAGGTTCATATCCAGAAACGTCTTGAGAGGGGAACCAGTATCGAGGAACGTCCGAAAAATGTTAATTCCAGAAAAGAGTTTGGACACTGGGAAATGGATAGTGTTATAGGAAAGCGTGGGAATTCGAAAAAGACACTGCTTACCTTAACGGAAAGAAAGACACGCAGGGAATATGTTTTCCTTCAAAGAGACAAGTCTGCCGGAGCAGTAGTCGATACGCTGGATATATTGGAGAGACGTTGGGGAAAAGAACTTTTTAGAAGTATTTTTAAAACAATAACAGTAGATAATGGAACCGAATTCTCTGATTATAGCGGAATTGAAAAATCAGTTTATGGTGGAAATAGAACAAAATTATATTATTGTCATCCGTACAGTAGTTGGGAACGTGGTACAAATGAAAATACAAATAGAATGGTTCGAAAGCAGGCTCCAAAAGGAACGTCCTTTGAAAATATGACGGAGGAAGAAGTTCAGTGTATTGAAGATTGGGTGAACCAATACCCACGAAAGACCTTTGAATATGCTACCTCCGGTGAGCTATTTACTGAAGAAATGCGTCTATTGATATAAGCAAAGTGTAATTGAATATTTTTTGAAGACTGGCGGGTAGGCAGTCTTTTTTTCGTGGGTGAAATGGAATATTCAGATGTCATGCAATGCAGAGTTATTTGTGTTTTTATACAGAAAAACTGGGATAAATGGAAAAGTATATTAAAAATCAATGATGTAACTACATTTTTATTGTGTATTTTGCACAAATTCAAAAAATATAAAGAAAAAGGTTGCATTTTATAACAGAAATTATTAAGGAAAATATAGATGAAAAATACGATGTAATATGTTATAATTAAATGATTTATTGAGTGAGAGAATGCGTTGGAGAACGTAAACAATATGATTAAGGAGGAGATTATTCCATGAAAGGTATTATTTTAGCCGGAGGATCCGGAACAAGACTTTATCCACTGACAAAGGCAGTATCGAAACAGATTATGCCGGTATATGACAAACCAATGATTTATTATCCATTATCTACACTGATGTTAGCAGGAATCCGTGAGGTGCTGGTTATCTCTACACCAAGAGATCTTCCGGTATTTGAGGAGTTATTAGGGGATGGAAGCCAGCTTGGAATGTCTTTCTCTTATGCAGTACAGGAACAGCCAAGAGGACTTGCAGATGCATTTATCATCGGTGAGAAATTCATTGGAAACGATGCAGTAGCATTGGTGTTAGGCGATAATATTTTCTATGGACAGAGCTTCTCTAAAGTGCTTCGCAGTGCAGCAGAGCGTACAGAGAGCCAGCCGGGAGCAACCATTTTCGGATATTATGTAAAAGATCCAAGAGAATACGGTGTAGTAGAATTTGATGAGAATGGTAAAGCATTGTCAATCGAAGAAAAACCGGCTCAGCCAAAATCCAATTATGCAGTTCCGGGACTCTATTTCTATGACAATGATGTAGTAGAGATTGCGAAGAATGTAAAACCATCTGCAAGAGGAGAAATTGAAATTACAAGTGTTAACAATGAATATCTGAACCGTGGAACCCTTCAGGTTGAGACCTTAGGAAGAGGATTTGCATGGTTAGATACCGGAAACCATGACATGCTTCTTGATGCAGCAGACTTCGTAGCAGCATTCCAGAAACGTCAGGGATTATATATTTCCTGTATCGAAGAGATTGCATACAAGAGAGGATTCATCGATAAAGCACAGTTAGAGAAGCTGGCCCAGCCATTACTTAAGACTGCATATGGTCAGTATCTGATGGACGTTGCTAACGGATTATAAAATAGAGTTGGGTATTATTGTAGAAAAGCGAGGAAGAGAAAAATGGGAAAAATCAAAGTAACAAACGACTGTAATGGAATCAAAGGATTAAAAGTAATTGAACCTGCAGTATTCGGAGATGCAAGAGGATACTTCATGGAGACCTATAACTATAATGATTTCAAGGAAGCAGGAATTGACTGCGAATTCGTACAGGATAACCAGTCTGCATCCAAGAAAGGTGTACTTCGTGGACTTCATTTCCAGTTAAACTATCCACAGGACAAGCTGGTGCGTGTAGTAAACGGTGAAGTATTTGACGTCGCAGTTGACTTAAGAGAAGGTTCTGAAACCTTTGGAAAATGGTTTGGAGTTACTTTGTCTGCTGAGAACAAGAAACAGTTCTTCATTCCAAAGGATTTTGCACACGGATTTATCGTATTAAGTGATTATGCAGAATTCTGTTATAAAGTTACTGATTTCTATCATCCAAATGATGAGGGCGGACTTCTGTGGAATGACCCGGATATCGGAGTAGAATGGCCGATGCCGGAAGGAATGACAGAGGCAGACTTGATTTTATCCGACAAAGATAAAGTATGGCATGGCATCAAGGCATATGCAGAGAATAAGAATAACTGCAAGAAAGACTGATAGGCAGTTGAAGTAACATAAGGAGTAAATGATATGTCTAAGAAGAGACTCGCAGCCAGCCTGCTGGTGGTACTGTTTGGTATATTGGCGAACATCCTGGTTTTCAGATATGAACCGGCTTTAAGTGAGAAGAAGGTTACGGTAAAGGTAACACTTACATCCGATGAAGAAAATTATATGGAGATGTTCTATCTGATAGACGGACAGAAAATGCCGGATGATTTTAAGGCAGAACAAAGCAGCGGAGTGAATTATAAAAAAGCTGGAACAGAGAAGACGTTAGAATATACCGTGCCGGCAGATGCTTCATATCTTCGCTTTGATTTGGGAAGCGGAGCATCCGAGACAACTATTTCCGGCATAACCGTTGAAAGTAATGGAAAAACTGCGGTAATAGATCAGAATGTTTTTTCAGAAACAGTGCGTCTGCAGGAAGTAAAACAGAATAATGTTTCAGACGGTATTACCCTGACAGCAGAAAAAGAGGATCCTTATCTGGTATGGAATACAGAGAACTGGGGAATTGCGAAGCTGGTAAAGGACAGCCTGTGGCTTCAGTATCTTCTGGTTAAAATCCTTGCGTGTGTTGTATTAGATATCATTCTTATTGTTGCATTAAAAGCAGGTAAAAAGCTGATTGTTCTTCCGAAAGAAGTGTATCAGAACAGAAAGCTGCTCTGGAATTTGTCAAAGAATGATTTTAAAACTAAATTTGCAGGTTCCTATCTTGGCATTATCTGGGCATTTATACAGCCGATTGTAACGGTAGTGGTATACTGGTTCGTATTTGAAAAGGGATTAAAGGCTGGCGGAATCAACACCAGAGCCGGAATTGATGTTCCATTTGTACTCTGGCTGGTTGCAGGTCTGGTGCCTTGGTTCTTCTTCCAGGATGCATTAAATGGTGGAACCAATGCACTGATTGAATACAGCTATCTGGTTAAGAAGGTTGTATTTAAGATAAGTATTCTCCCAATTGTGAAAGTAGTATCTGCACTGTTTGTACATGTATTCTTCGTAGTATTTACGCTGGTGCTGTATAGTGCATATCACTATTATCCGGATTTATATACATTGCAGATTGTGTATTATACCTTTGCCATGTTTATTATGGTATTGGGAATCGTGTATGCAACCTGTGCGATTGTAATCTTTTTCCGTGATTTAACACAGGTGATTAACATTGTTCTGCAGGTTGGGATGTGGATGACACCGATTATGTGGAACATTGATACCATGGAATTATCTCCAGTGCTGATTACCATATTCAAACTGAATCCGATGTACTATATTGTGGCAGGATACCGGGATGCGTTAATTAATAAGGCGTGGTTCTGGGAAAATGCACCACTGACTTTATACTTCTGGCTTCTGACAGCAGTATTATTCGGTATCGGAACCATGATATTTAAGCGGTTGAAGATTCATTTTGCAGATGTATTATAGGAAGGCATAGGATATGAGCGAAGTAGCAATTAGAGTAGATGATGTAAGTAAATTATATAAGCTTTATGATAAACCTTCAGACAGACTGAAGGAATCGTTAGGCTTGACACGAAAGAAATTATATAAGGAACATTATGCACTGCATAATGTTTCTTTTGATGTAAAAAGAGGAGAAACCGTTGGCATAATCGGAACCAACGGTTCCGGAAAATCTACGATTCTTAAGATTATTACCGGAGTCTTGAATCCATCCGGTGGTCATGTAGAGATTGATGGAAGAATTTCTGCACTGTTGGAGCTGGGCGCAGGCTTCAATATGGAATATACCGGAATTGAGAATATCTACCTTAATGGAACCATGATTGGTTTTTCCAGGGAAGAGATTGATGCAAAGATGCAGGATATTCTTGATTTTGCAGATATCGGTGACTTTGTGCATCAGCCGGTCAAGACATATTCCAGTGGTATGTTTGTGCGGCTGGCATTTGCGGTAGCGATTAATATTGATCCGGAAATCCTGATTGTCGATGAGGCGTTGTCGGTAGGAGACGTATTCTTTCAGGCAAAATGCTACAAGAAATTTGAAGATTTTAAGAAAATGGGAAAAACCATCCTTTTTGTCAGCCATGATCTGGGCAGTATCAGCAAATACTGTGACCGTGTTGTACTTTTAAACAGAGGAAAGAAGCTGGCAGAGGGTACACCAAAAGAAATGGTAAGCATGTATAAGCGAATCATGGTCAATCAGGATAAGGCGGAGGAAATCGCAGCACACCAGATGGACATGAGTTCCTTGGAAGAAGATGATGAAAAGGAAATCAAAGAGGCTGCCTGCGAAGGACAGTGGAAGAATCATTACAATCTGAATCCGGATGTGGATGAATATGGCAATGGTGCCGCTGAAATTGAAGACTTTGCCATAATAGATGAGAATGGTAATTATACCAATGCAATTGTAAAAGGAACACGATTCCGGCTGAAATCCAAAGTAAAATTTAAACAGGATGTTCATGATCCGATATTTACCTATACCTTTAAAAATATACAGGGTGTGGCAATAACCGGAACCAATACCATGTATGAGAAGAAGGATGTTCCATTGGCAAAAGAAGGGGAGACTTATGTTGCAACCTTTGAGCAGGATATGTTCCTGCAGGGAGGGGAATACTTATTGTCCATGAGTTGTACCGGATATCGTGACGGTGAGTTCCAGGTATACCACAGATTATATGATGTATGCAATGTGACGGTGGTTTCAGATAAAAATACCGTAGGTTTTTATGATATGAATTCTGTTACGACAGTGGAGAAGATAGAAGAGTAAAAAGATAAAGGAAAGACGGCGGAAATGACAGAAAATTGTGGGAAAGTTCAAATTGACAGAAGCAGATATCAGGCAGAGCCTGTGTTTGGGGAAGCGGTTCCGGATAAAATGATGTTAGAGGACATAAAACATTATGGGAAAGACAGCCTGCAGGAAGTGATAAAAGAACGTAAGAGTTATAATTGTTTATTCTATTTGTCGGAACTCCGCAAGAATATCATAGAATGGTATCCGTTTTCCGGACAGGCAGAAGTGCTTGCAGTGGGTGCGGATACAGGAGTGCTTACGGATGCACTGGCACAAAAGGCAGCGCACGTTACCTGCGTGGAAACATCGGAAACGAGAGCCGAAATGAATGCAGCATGGAACGCTGAAAAAGATAATGTCAGAATAATCCTGGGAAATTATCCGGAAGTAGAAGATAAACTCGGCAGCTATGATTACATTACGCTGATTGGAGAATGGAAATATGCCAGGTCCTATTATGAGAATTCAGAAGACGCATATAGAACCTTTCTTCTGGAACTGTTAAAACATTTGAAAACCGGTGGAGAACTGCTTCTTGCTACAGAAAATAAAATGGGAATGAAATATTGGGCAGGCTGCCAGGATGATTATTATGGCGGATATTACCGGGGAATTGAAGATTATCCGGGGGAAGATAATGTCCGCACATTTTCGAAGAAAGAGCTGGAAGAGGAACTGAAGGGAATAGAGGGAATTTCCTGGAAATTCTATTATCCATATCCGGATTATAAATTTCCAATGGCGATTTATTCCGATGAATATCTTCCGAAAACAGATGAACTTACGATGAATATCCGTAATTTTGACCGGGACCGCTATGTTATGTTTGATGAAGAAAAGGCATTCGGAACGGTAATCAAAGAAGGGCTATTTTCAGAATTTTCAAATTCGTTTATGGTAACTATCAAAAAGGAGCAGTAGCATGAAAACAGTAGTATTCGCAAAATATTCAAATGATCGTGCAGATGAATTTGCAATATGTACGGAAATACTGAAGAATGAAAATGGAGAGAAAAGCATCCGCAAACGTCCGGTGGAAAAAGAGGGAATCCATCATGTGCAGGGCGTTTATGAAAACTATCTGAAGCTTAAGAGGCAGTATCAGAATGTTTTCGGTGTTGCAGCCTGTCAGATGGAAGCACAGGCGGCAGAGTTTGAGTTTGTGAAGGGAACTGCGTTATCTGCAATATTAGAAAACTACATTGAACAGGGTGAAAAAGACAGAATAGAAGAACTGGTACGGGATTATTGCAACCGGATAACATCCATAGAACCAAAAGCAATCTTTCATGTAACAGAGGAATTTAGAAAAGTTTTCGGAGATGTAACATTTGAAAAAGAGCAGAGTTCTGCTGCAGAAATAACAGATATCGATTTGATATTTGAAAATGTTATGATAGATGCTGAAAGCTGGAAAGTAATTGATTATGAGTGGAGCTTTGCATTTCTTATTCCGGAGAAATTTGTAATATACAGAAGTATTCTTTACTGGTTTTTAAAACAGAATGTCAGCCAGTTGTTTACCTGGCAGGAGTTAATGGAATTAGTTTCAATTACGGAAGAAGAGGAAGAAAAATTCCGGAAGATGGAAGCAAATTTCCAAAAGTATGTCATTGGTGGAAAGATTCCGGTCCGGGATATGACAGAGTATCTTGGAACAAAAGCAATTCCATTTAGCGAGGTCTTGCATCCGGAGACAGAAGCAAAGGACAGGATGCAGGTTTATTATAACAGTGGAAAAGGATTTTCAGAACAGAATTCCTATTTTATCCCGCATACGGATGAAGGGGAGATGAAAGAAATCCGTATTCCTGTCAGCGAAAATGAGAAAGAAGTGCGCTTTGACCCAAGTATGGGAAAATGCGTTGTCTATATAGAATCCATACAGGATTCCAATGGAAAGAAAACTGCAGTCAAGTGGTGCAACGGACGGTGGCTTTCTAAGCAGAGTATTCTCTTTGAAGAGGAAGATCCACAGATTCTCTTTGAAATAGAACGGGGAATTTCTTATCTTGAGATAAAATGTATGGTGGCAGCATATACAGCACTTATCACAGAACTTTCCGATGTGACCAAGTTCTATGATTATGGCAAAGTAAAAAAGACTGCAGAAGAGCGGAAAAATGAAATCGAAGAGTTGAATGAGCAGATTGCACAATATGAAGAGAAACAGAAACAGGGCATAATCCGGCTGGAAGAACAGAATAGAAAGATTGAAGAAATGCGTAAACTGATTATGATAAGGGAAGATGAACTGATGTATCATAAGAATGGACTTTGGTACAGATTCAAAAATAAATTACGCAATTGGAAAAACAGGATATTACATAGAAATCGGTAATAGCTAATGGAGAACAACTATGAGTAATAGAGAAAGTTTTGAAGAATTAAAGAAAAAAATAGAACAGGCAGATGTGGTATCGTTTGATGTGTTTGATACGCTGATTTTACGAATTGTAAATACACCGGAAACCATATTTAAGCTGGTTGGAGATGTCTGCGGCATTAAGGATTATGAGCATATCCGTCAGGAAATGCAGCAGCAGGCAAGTATGGAAGCAGAAGAGAAATGGAACCAGCCTCATGCGGTTATGGATCAGATTTATGATTATATAAAGACACATTCCGGGCTTGAGATGGATTGGGAGAAAGTAAAGCAGACAGAGCTTGAAATGGAATATGATTCACTGGTTGCAAATCCGGAAATGAAAGAAATTTATGAGTTTGCTAAAGCAGCAGGCAAGCGTGTGATAGCAACAAGTGATATGTATTTAAAGAAGGATTTCTTAGAAAAAGTATTGAAAAAATGCGGATATGAAATGGATAAAATCTATGATTCTGCGGATGAGATGCATACAAAATTTCGCGGAGATTTGTACGAGCAGGTGCAGAAGGAAGAAGGAGTTCCTGCATGGAAAATCATACATATCGGTGACAACTGGGAATCTGATGTGGTAAATGCCCAGAAAGCGGGATTCCAGACCTATTATTATCCACAGGAAAAAGCAGATAATAAAAACATGCTTCCGTTCAGCATCGACGAAGGAGTAAAGAACTGTATTCACAAGGAGCATTATGAATTCTGGAAAAATTTAGGCGCAGAAGTGGGCGGACCGCTTTATCTTGGTTTATTTACCTGGCTAAAGAGCTGTCTGAAAAGGGAAAAATATGAGAAGATATTTTTCCTTGCAAGAGACGGTTATAATCTCTATCAGTTGTTTGGAAAATATACCGATGAGAAGACAGAATATCTGATGACTTCCCGCAGAGCCTTGTTATTGGCTGGAATCAGTAAATTAGACGAAGAAACCATGCAGATTCTTCCACCATTTACATTAGGACAGACCATAAAAGAAGTGTTAGAATATCTCGGAGTGCTTGAAATCTGTCAGGACAGCATAAAGGAAGCTGGCTTTGAAAGTGTAGATGAAATTATTCATACACGGGAAGAAATGGAACAGGTAAAGAAACTGTATACATTAAATGAGACAGCCTTTTTGAAAAAGTGTGAAGAAGAGAGACAGGAAGCATACCGGTATTTTAAAGAAAAAGGGTTCTTTGATGTAGACAGTATTGTATTTGACTGTGGATGGAATGGTTCCTCACAGTATCTGCTTGACCGCTTCCTGGAGTGTGTTGATTATCAGAAAAACAATAAATTCTTCTATACCGGAATTTTAAATACGGAGAAGAGTAAACGCCAGTTAAACGGAAGAAAATTCGAAACCTATCTGTTTAACTATGATGAAAATTATAATCTGCAGAATAAAGTGAAGGATTCCATTGTCATTATGGAATTGTTCTTTGGTGCACCGATGAATTCTGTTTATAAGTATGAAAACGGAGTGGCAGTATTAGAGGATATACCGGAAGAAACTGCATATAAAGAGGCAATCAGCCAGGGTATTATTGCTTTTGTGGAACGTTCTATTGACTTTGTGGAGAAATATAAGATTCGGGTGAAACAGGAACATGCTGTGACTGCTATTTTACATTTGATTCATGAGCCGACAGAAAAGGAAGCAGTTACAATAGGAAATATCGCCAATGTGGATGGATTTGCCAACCAGAAAGCAGTTATAAAATATATCGCAAAACTGGATGAAGCGTCATATAAAGAAAATCCACAGATTGAAATATACTGGGCGGAGGGCTTGTTCAAGAGACCTGACATCGATGAAAAGTTAAAAAAGCAGATTGCGCAGGATCGTCATCTGAATTATAAGGATGCGGAAACAGATGATGCAGAACAGGCAAAAGAAAGTCTTTATGAAAAAGATTTAAAGAAGTATGGAAAAGTTACGGCTGATTTCCTGGAAGAAGAAAGAAAGCACAAAAATAAAGATCCATACCAGCGTTTTATCAAAGAGAATGAGACCAATATCGTTACAGGAAGAACCTTTGAGCAAAATCCGCTCATTTCATTTGTAGTGCCGGTATATAATGTGCCGGATGACATGCTGACAGCCTGTATCGATTCCATTATCGGACAGACTTATAAGAACTGGGAATTATGGCTGGGGGGGG
>ENA-ORND01000678-ORND01000678.1-human-gut-metagenome-genome-assembly--contig:-NODE-678-length-28051-cov-4.617588_pt1 | contig 28051 bp, 20 predicted proteins | sample MGYA00242111_ERZ509014 | MGnify/ENA primary metagenome ERZ509014 (study PRJEB26280, sample SAMEA2338694) | human gut metagenome | biome: human gut; feature: human-associated habitat; material: faeces... | reverse complement strand
TTTGGTTGATCACTTCTTCACTGGCTACCGGTATCTTGATAACCATGCCCGCTTTCACTCCGTTTTTCAGCTCGGGGTTGAGTCTTAAAAGCTCCACGCTGGAAATATCGAACTTCCGGCAGATACGGTACATGGTCTCTTTTTTCTGTATGGTATATTCCATTTCCTTCTGTACGGTCTTTTTTTCCGTAGTAGGCAAGGTTTCCAGTCGTGTCGGCGGGATCCGGATATTCTTACCAATCGTAAAGGTCGATGTGGAGAGACCCGGATTGGCGGCGATAATATCCGTAGCGGGCACTGAATATTTAATGGATAAAGAGTACAAGGTCTCTTTCGGCTGGATCGTATGGTATGTATAGTTATCTGCTTTGCCGGAAGGTGCGATAGCGGAGTCCTTCTGCGGGATTCTTAACGTAGAACCGGCCTTGATCCCTTCTTTACTTTCCGGATTCAACCGATAAATATCCTCTACGCTTACGCCATACATGGTCGCTATGGCGTATACGGTTTGTCCGCGTTCGATGGTATGATAAAATATATCGCTCCCTTGTTCGTTAGTAAAAATAACTTGCTTATTATTCTTTTGGGAATAAACGGTTACGCTCGATAAACTTAAAAAGAACGTCAATGCGTATATACTAATCTTGTTCATTTGCTGTTCGGAGTATTTTGTGACAAAGATAGTGAATTTTGCTTATCATGCTACGTATGTCCTTTTATTTCCCTAATTTTGGAACCGTAATTTTTAGACTATATATGCTAAAGAAGGAATTAAGAAAGATACTGTTATCGCTAAGTTTTGTGTTTGTAGCGGCTGTCTCGTGTGCCCAGTATGTGGTGACGGGAGGAAGTGGTAGTCCGATGAAAGCCACGCAGAGTTCCGGCGATTCCGCCGAGCGACTTGAGGTCTACTTGGTGTATGGAATGGATAACGTGACGATTAGTTATACCTCATCATCTTCTTCTTCGCATCAATGGTATCGTTATAAAACCAAGCGATTGGAGGCCGAGAAGGTGGCCTCCACCCAAAATGGAACTACTTCCACCATTCGGAATGTAGAGGAGGGATATGGCTATTTTGTCGAGGAAGGAGCCGTATCTCGTTACGTCTGGATCGTTGATTACAGCAAATACACCTTAAACATATCCAACCTGCATGTCTCCGATAATAGCGATCCATGTAGCGGATTGGTCTTGGCTGGGACAGGTACGATCCAACCTATTTATTATTATTGGCCGAATACGGGAACAAGACGTGAACTGTCTCGCCAATTTGATGTTATTTATAATACATTGGAATATAATTCGGATAAAAAAGAATATACCTCTAAACAAGAGACGGCGGTCATCGAGGGCAATTTGTTCGGTAAATCCATTCCCGCTCCTTGGTGTGATACGGAGATCTGTGTGAAAGGCGATTATTTCGCTCGTCATTTTGGAAAGGAGGTTACGCTTTGTATCGATGAATATCAGGCCGCTGCGGTAGATGCTCATATAGACACGTTGCTGATTGAGCAAGAGGCCCCGAATATGAATACGACGAAGAGCGGTTATTGCGCTCCCGCCACTGTTCAATTTTCGGCTATCGCGAATACGCCGACAGCCGCCCTGTTTAATTGGAAAATCTATCGGCAAGGGGAAGAAGATAATCCGGTTGTTCGTTTTACGGGTGAGGAGGTGGATTATACGTTCAACCAATCCGGGACTTTTATCATCAAGTTGGAAGTAAGCGACCAAAGCACTACTTGCAGCACGGAAGATGAGGTTCAGATTGATATCTCGGAGTCTTATCTGATGATACCGAACGCATTCTCCCCGGGTACCACGCCCGGAATTAATGATGAGTTCCGGGTTGCCTATAAGTCGTTGGTGAAATTTAAGGCATGGATATTTAATCGCTGGGGCCTACAGATGTATTACTGGACAGATCCGGCCCAAGGATGGGATGGAAAGAAGGGCGGTAAATACGTTCAGCCGGGTGTGTATTTTTATGTGATAGAAGCCGAAGGTTCCGATGGCATTAAGTACAAGGAAAAAGGCGATATAAACATTCTTAGACCTAAAACAATTCAAGATGAAAATGAGAATATCCAAGAATAATTTAGCTAGTTTTTTATGTGGAGGCGTCGTTTGCTTGACCGCATGTATCTCGATGAGTTCGAATGACGTGGAAAAAGTGATAGAGAGCCGTCCGGTTGTCTCGTCCATGACCCTGTCTCCGGATGTTCCGTCCTCGGTTCCTTTTTGTGGGAAACTAATCGATATTACCCGCTATGATATGCGGGAAGCCTATGACCGTGAATTGAGTAGCTTTACTTATTTCCATTCTACGACGATGCTTCTGATCAAGCGGGCGAACCGTTATTTCCCGGTGATCGAGCCGATCTTGAAGGCGAACGGCATTCCCGATGATTTCAAATATCTAGCGGTGATAGAAAGCCATTTGGACCCCCGTGTATCCTCTCCGGCTCGTGCTGTCGGGATGTGGCAATTACTGGAGGGCACGGCAAGGGAGTATGGTTTGACAATCACCCCGACGGTCGACGAGCGTTGCCATGTGGAGAAAGCTACTGGGGCCGCTTGCCGCTATTTGAAAGCCGCCTATAAGAAATATGGAGATTGGGCGGCGGTAGCCGCTTCTTATAATGGCGGCATGGGACGTATATCCGGTGAGCTGGTCAAACAAGATGCGGATTCCTCCTTTGATCTCTGGCTGGTGGAGGAGACTACCCGTTATATTTATCGAATCATGGCGATCAAGCAAATTTTCGAGAATCCGTCGAAATACGGTTTTGTGCTTCGTGCCCGTGACCTGTATAAGCCGATCCCTACCGTAGACGTGGCTGTAAGCCAAGATATACAGAATCTGTCGGCCTTCGCTAAAGAGCATGGGATCACTTATGCGGACTTGAAACGTTTTAATCCTTGGCTCCGTGATCGGAAGTTGGTGACAGGTGGGAAGACCTATAAATTAAGCATTCCTCAAGAAAAGGATATGTATTATAAGACCCCGAATACGGAAGTATACGATTCGGCTTGGGTCGTGTCGGAGAATTGATCCGATTTTTATTGATACAAAAAATAAAGTGTTTCATTTAGATGGTATAACAGCCCATCGTAATGAAACACTTTTTCTATACTACTTCTCGTTTAAACTGATTCTGTCTATTAGTCAACGATCGTCACACGGTGACCGTTGAACACGTTCAATCCGAGTTTATTCATTACATACTTAATAGCAAGCTGTGCCTTTACAGAGTTACCAGCTTGGTCAATAGGAGGAGCGAATGCGGAAATACCGAATTGTCCGGGAAGTACACCCATGACACCACCGCCTACACCAGTTTTTGCGGGAATACCGGAAGTGTACAACCAATCACCGGTGTGTTCATAAAAACCTACGGTAGAGATCATGGAAGTGATCTTCGGAGATAACTCTGCATCGAATACTTGTTTCTTTGTCACAGGATTAAGACCTAAATTTGCGACCGTAGCGGCAGCGACAGATAGTTGCTTAGCCGTGATACCCAAAGAACATTGGCGGGTATACAGATCCAAAGACATATCCGGATCGTCATAAATGCGATTGTAATTCTTTAGCAACCAAGCGATGGAGCGGTTATTGAAGTTCGTTGCGGACTCGGATTTGTAGAGTTCGTCGATCAACTGCGGTGCGCTTCCGCATAAATCCGTGATATTGGCTACGATAGCATCCCACTTCTGTTTGGAATCACCGACAGGCTTCACCATACTACAAGCCGTGATAGCGCCGGCATTTACCAATGGGGTAGAAGGATGGTCGTTTTCCAATAGGATAGCGATGATGGAGTTAAATGGCAATCCGGTAGCGTCGGCACCAATTTTCTCCAATAATTCTTTCGCTCCGTATTGGCGCAGTACCAAGATAGCGGTGTGTACTTTCGATACGGATTCGATACCGAAACGATATTCGGAATCCCCCACCTCGATGGTTTGTCCGTTTAAAAGGCAAATACTGATTCCGAATAGATTTTTATTGATATTCGCCAGATAAGGAATGTAATCGGCATTCTTACCATCCGTATTTGTCTTGTAAAGATCGTAAGCCTGTTGAGCTACTTCCTTTATTTGGGCGATCGTTATTTTTTTGTCCATATATGAATTGGATTAAAGAAGGCGTGTATGAAAACACTGATAGTCCTTTCATGCACGCCTTGATGAATTTTGTTTTTATTTCTTAGCGTTGCTCATTGCGGTGTGAGTAAATACCTTACCCTTAACCGGAACGTTTTTGTCTTGAGCGATGCGAGTAGGAGTCGGATATTCAAGTTTCTCCAATGCCTCTACAGCGTTCTTGATATCACCTAATAACATATCGGCCATATCACGGCTGAAACCTTGACGAACTACGACACGCATAACCACGTAGTTATCCAGCTTCTTCGGTAGTGTATACGCTGGAACCATCCAACCGCTTTGTTGCAATTTATCTTGCAAATCGTAAAGTGTCCATTTGGCGTTCTTAGCGTAATCCGGTTTCATGTACCAAATAAACAATGGATTCACAACCTCGTTGCTGTAATTAACGAATGGGGCCATCTTACCGATTTCTTGGTGGATGTATTTCGTGATTTCCATACTGTTATATTGGATTTGTTTGTAGCCCTCGAATCCGAGACGGATAAACTGATAGTATTGTCCGAGGATTTGTGCGGCAGGACGAGAGAAGTTCAAACCAACCTGAGTGATATTCGCTCCAAGATAGTTTACGCTGAATGCCATTTCTTCCGGCAAATATTTCTTGTCTTTCCAAACAACCCAACCCAATCCCGGGTAAACCAATCCGAATTTATGTCCGGATGTGCTGATAGAAAGAACCCATTTCAAACGGAAGTCCCATTTTGTCTCCGGGCTTAAGAACGGAAGGATAAAACCACCGCTGGCGGCATCTACGTGGATAGGTATATCATAACCGGTCTTGGCATTGTATGCGTCGAGCGCTTTGTCCAAGGCTTCTACGTCATCGTTCAGTCCTGTCCATGTTACACCTTGGATAGGAACGATACAAATCGTGTTCTCGTCACACATCTTAAGCGCTTCTTCCGGATCAAGTGTCGTCTTGTCTAAAGTCAAGGGAACTTCACGCATTTCGATTTGCCATAGCTGGGCGAATTTCTCCCATACGACTTGGAAGCCAGTAGAGATCACGAAATTAGGCTTGTCAGTTGGTTTACCTTGTGCTTGTCTCTTTTTGCGCCAACGTAACCAAGCGGCTACACCACCTAGCATACAAGCCTCTGAAGAACCGATAGCCAAGGCTCCGGTTTTCCATTTTTCTTGCTCGGGAGAATTCCAAAGACTCGCCATGATATTAATACATTTGGCGTTCATAACAGCGATTCTCGGATACTCTGTTTCGTCAATATAGTTGATGTTGATAGCCTCGTTCATCAATTTTGTCGCGTACTCGTCCATATACGTAGTAACGAATGTAGCTAGGTTCAAGCGAGGCTGTGTTTGTGCGAAAGTCTCGTCTTTAACCATTTGATAAGCGATCTCCGGGGTTGTAGGGCCATCAGGAATCTTATCTACTGGAGAGGGTGTCAACATCACTTCTGAGCCAAAAATCGCTGTTTTGGCATCGCCATTTCTGAAATTTGAGTCTTTCATTTTTCTTTAGTTTTTTTGTTAATAAAATGATTTGAGTCAATGGAATACTGCTTCCACTGAGCGTTTATGCCAAAACAGATTATGGATTGGAATGTTTTTTGGATTTACATTATTTGGGGTTTATTAGCGATACAAGTCCAGTCCTCTTGGAAAGAACGAAAATGATGAACTTTCACATAAAATGTTTGTTTTGATTAGATAAAAACGTAAAACTAAATCTTTATGAGAATACAGACAGGCCGGGGCACAATTCCCCTTATAACTCTGGTAGGGATATGGTCTATCTCCGCTTTAAATGCATTACCGGGTTTAGCGGTTTCTCCGATATTAGGGAAACTTTCCGTTATTTTTCCTCATTCTACGGAACTGGATATTCAGATGCTTTCCTCTTTGCCATCGTTATTGATAATTCCATTTATTATATTGTCGGGTAAATTAACGGAGAAAGTAAATGAGATACGTCTATTGCAATTAGGCTTGGTGATCTTTGCCCTAAGTGGTATTCTATACTTACTCTCTAATAAGATGTGGCAGTTGATAGCGGTGAGCGCCTTAATGGGAATCGGATCTGGCTTGATCGTACCCTTATCGACCGGTTTGATTTCTCGTTTCTTTATCGGGAAATACCGGACGAAGCAATTTGGTTTAAGTTCTGCTATTACAAATGTAACGTTGGTATTAGCCACGATCTTAACGGGATATCTGGCGGAGGTGAATTGGCATTTACCGTTTGCCGTTTATCTATTACCCTTGATTTCCATCGTACTTTCCGTATACTTGAAAAGGAGTATGGAGAATGAGCCGGCGATCGTATCGAAATCAGAAGTGAAAGCCCCTGTTGCGGCAGATCCCGTCACGGTTCCGGGTAAATATGGTGTGGATATAAAGCATCTGGTACAAATCATGTGTTTTTATGGATTGGCTACGTATTTAGTGATTATAGTCAGCTTTAACTTACCGTTTTTAATGAAGGAATATAAGTTTACAAGCGGTAATTCCGGATTAATGATTTCATTGTTTTTCTTGGCTATTATGGCTCCCGGTTTTATCTTGAATCAGATCGTTGATTTATTTAAGCAAAAGACAAAATTTGTCAGTCTATTGGCGATCGCTTTAGGGATGGCCTTGATTTTGATATCTCGTACGGAATGGCTAATTGGATTGGGATGTATTTTTATCGGTTTTGGATATGGTGTTATCCAGCCAATCGCTTATGATAAAACGACTCGTACGGCCATTCCTGAGAAAGTTACATTGGCATTAGCTTTCGTGATGGCGATGAATTATTTGGCGATATTACTTTGTCCGTTTATTATCGATTTCTTCCAGTCTATACTCCATGTCAAGAGCCAGCAATTCGCGTTTATTTTTAACCTCTGTATTGCGCTGGTCGCTACGATCTGGGCTTATGTAAAACGAGACTCGTTCCTTTTCAACGATAAAATTTGATTTACGAATATAAAACTAAAAAATGATAGACAGTGAAAAATAAGAAAACAGAAGCTAATATTAGCATGGTGGTCTCAAAAACTTTCAGTGGATTGAATATGAACGCCTTGAAATACTTGCTTCCCTTATGGATGAGCCCGTTGACGGGCGCTTCTTTCCGATGCGTGTTTGCGGCCGTGGCGTTTTGGGTGATCGGCTGGTTTATGAAACCGGAGGTTTCTACGACGAAAGATAAGGTGTGGCTATTCTTACTAGGCGCTATCGGTATCTATGGTTTTATGTTTCTTTATTTAGTGGGGCTTAGCAAGACAACGCCGGTCTCGAGTTCTATTTTCACGAGCTTGCAACCGATCTGGGTATTTTTGATTATGGTATTCTTTTATAAGGAAAAGGCTACTTGGATGAAAATACTCGGTATCTTGATTGGTTTATCTGGGGCCTTGGTTTGCATCTTGACCCAGCAAAGCGACGATTTAGCGGCGGACGCTTTTAATGGAAATATGCTATGTCTGGCTAGCTCCGTGTTTTATGCCGTGTATCTGGTATTAAGCCAGCGGATCTTACAAAAAGTAGGGACGATGACGATGCTTCGATATACATTCACGGGCGCCGCTTTTTCCAGTCTATTGATTTTGCCGATAGAGGGCTTTCATGCTCCTTTATTCTCGGAGCCATTTCATTGGTGGCCTTTTGCCGTATTGATGTTTGTGCTTATTTTCCCTACGGTAATTAGTTATCTGTTGATTCCTATCGGATTGAAGTATTTGAAAACTACGTTGGTGGCTATTTATGGCTATCTGATCTTGATCGTGGCAACGATTACATCCCTATTGATCGGGCAAGACCGTTTCAGTTGGACACAGACGTTCGCCATTATCTGTATTTGCGCCGGGGTTTATCTGGTTGAGATAGCGGAAGGAAAAGAGAAAAAGACAGTCAAGGTTTGACTTATTAAATATGAACTATTAAATTGTAGCGTTATGGATAAAAAACAAGAAAAGAAAATCTGGAACTCTCAACTTGCGATTGAGAATCCGAAGAATGATAGGATCGCTGTTATTTACTCTGTAAAAGTTAGTAGTGTACGAATCCTAGAGAAACCTCGTAATCCGAAAAGAGGGAAGACCCGTTGACAATCATCATCCCCTATTCTATATATAAATATATGAATAGGGGATGACTGTCTATTTATTCTCCACTTCCATGCTCATGATATAATCGTTCATGAAATAGCCGTTTCCTATATGATGGTCCCGTGTGCCTATTTCCCGTAATCCCATATGTCTGTAGAAGCCTATGGCGGGATTGTAACGGTTTACGTATAATTCTATAGTGAAAGGCCCGGTATGTACCTCCTTCAAATAATTAATACCTTGTTCGATGATAAAACGCCCGATTCCCGTGCCATGCATTTCCGGTAGGGAATAGATCTTTTGAAAATTGTACGTGTTTTCACCTGTTTTCTCTATGGATAAATAGCCTGCCGGCATATCGTCCGCCAATATAATAAAATATTGATGATGTAACTCTTCCATTTGTTTAAGAATGTTATCCGGAGCGTACATCATATCGAACATATAATCCAATTGCTCTTTAGAAAGTATCTTTCCATACGTGTTCTCCCAAATGCGTGAGGCAAGATCATGAATAAGAGAACGATCATCAATAGTCGCTTTTCTAATCGTAAACATGTTAATTTTGTATTTTGACTCACAAAGATACAAATAGACGAACAAAAATACAATATAGACGAATGTAAATAGAATTTTACTTGACTAGTGTTATTTTTTAGCTTGATTTCACACTTATTTTGATGTTAATCCGCGAAAAATAATAACTTTGTGGGCGTTTACTATTGAAAAATACAATTCAAATACATAATAGGAAATGGATACAAAGATTCAGGAACTAACAGACAAGATCTACAAGGAAGGTGTAGAGAAGGGGAACGAAGAAGCGGGGCGTATAATCGCCGAGGCCAATGCTCAAAAGGATACGATTCTTAAAGATGCGGAAGCGGAAGCGAAACGTATCGTAGCGGCTGCTGAGAAACAAGCTGCCGAGTTGAAGAAGAATACGGAAGCCGAATTGAAATTGTTCGCCACCCAGTCTGTCGAGGCATTAAAGAGCGAGGTGACAAACCTTATCACTGGTGATATCGCTAGTTCGAATGTGAAAGCGGCGTTGATGGATCCCGCCTATATGCAGAAAGTGATCCTTGAGCTTGTGAAAAGCTGGCCCGCTAATGAGTTCTTGACTATCCAAGCTTCTGATTCCGATGGCTTGAAGGCGTATTTTGAGGCCAATGCCAAAGGCTTGCTAGAGAAAGGGTATAAGATCGAGAAGGTAAGCGGAAAGAAAGCGTCTTTCTCTATTATCCCGGCGGATGGGTCTTATAAAGTGACGTTTGGCGAAGACGAGTTCATCGAGTTCTTTAAAGAGTTCTTGCGTCCGCAATTAGTAGAAATGCTGTTCTGATATGAGTAAGTATTACTACTTAATCTCCGGACTTCCTAACATAGCGTTGGATGATAGTAAACTAGCCTATTCGGTCTGTGAGTTCCGGACGGAAATAGAGGATATGCTATCTTCTAAGGATAAAAAGCTGATTGATTTATTTTATTTGAAATATGATAATATAAATCTGCTGGCTCACGCTAAAAGACCGGACTCCGATCCGGATCAAAGAGGAAGAATAACGTATGATGAGTTCAATACTTTATATAAAGCGTTGAAGGATGAGGAAAAAATTCCCAAAAATGATAATCTCCCGCCTTATTTCGTGGACTTTTTTAAACTGTATCTAGCCGAAGAGGCTAAGGACACCAAAAGTGAGAAAGAATATATATCATGGGAAGACCGCTTGGCTGCGTTATATTATGAATATGCCATGAAATGTGGGAATAAGTTCGTGGCCGATTGGTTCGAGCTTAACTTGAATATCAACAATGTTCTTACTGCGATCACTTGCCGTAAATATGGATTTGATAAGGCCAATTATATCGTGGGGCATAATGAGATAGCAGAAAATATCCGTACGTCGAACGCCCGTGATTTCGGCTTGGGCGATTCCGTGGAATATTTGCCCGAGTTACAACGCATCGCCGAAGAGACCGATCTGATCGTTCGTGAGAAGAAAATCGATCTTTTGAAATGGAAATGGCTGGACGATAATACCTTCTTCAAGACGTTCGACATAGAGAGTGTATTCGCTTATTTATTGAAATTGGAGATGATAGAGCGCTGGGTAACCTTGGATAAGGCGAGAGGCGAGAAGACTTTCCGTGAATTGGTAGGCGCCATGAAGATGGGTAGTGAGAATGCGTTGGAAGAATTTAAAAGAAACAATATAAAATAAATTATGGCTACGAAAGGAATTGTAAAAGGAATCGTATCCAACCTAGTAACCGTAGAGGTGGATGGTCCGGTTTCTCAGAATGAGATCTGTTACATTTCTGTCGGAGGCGTGAAGCTGATGTCGGAAGTAATCAAGGTGATAGGTAAGAATGCCTTTGTACAAGTATTTGAGAGCACGTGGTATGCGTGTCGGTGACGAGGCTGAATTCCAAGGGCATATGTTGGAAGTTACGCTGGGTCCGGGTATGTTGTCCCGCAACTATGACGGTTTGCAGAATGACTTGGATAAGATGGAAGGTGTATTCTTGAAACGTGGCGATTATACGTTTGCGTTGGACAATGATAAGAAGTGGGATTTCAAGCCTCTGGCTAAAGCGGGCGATACCGTGAGCGCCGGTGATTGGCTGGGAGAGGGGGACGAGCATTTCCCACCTCCTAAGATTATGGTCCCCTTTAAGTTCGAGGGATCTTATACTGTGAAATCGGTGGTTCCAGCCGGACAATATACCATCAATGATACGATGGCTGTCCTTACGGACGAAAATGGCACGGACGTAAACGTGACGATGATCCAGAAATGGCCGGTAAAGAAAGCCATCACTTGTTATAAGGAAAAGCCCCGTCCATTCAAATTGCTGGAGACGGGCGTTCGTACGATCGATACCGTGAACCCGATCGTTGAGGGTGGTACCGGATTTATCCCCGGTCCGTTCGGTACGGGCAAGACGGTGCTTCAGCACGCTATCTCTAAACAAGCGGAAGCGGATATCGTGATTATCGCCGCCTGCGGTGAGCGTGCGAATGAAGTAGTGGAGGTCTTTACGGAGTTTCCGGAATTGGTAGACCCGCATACGGGACGTAAATTGATGGAACGTACGATCATTATCGCCAATACATCCAACATGCCGGTAGCCGCTCGTGAGGCATCCGTATATACGGCGATGACCATCGCCGAGTATTATCGCAGCATGGGCTTGAAGGTTCTGTTGATGGCCGACTCTACTTCCCGCTGGGCACAGGCTTTGCGTGAGATGTCCAACCGTTTGGAGGAGTTGCCCGGACCGGATGCCTTCCCGATGGACTTGTCCGCTATCGTGGCGAACTTCTACGCTCGTGCGGGATTCGTCCATTTGAAAAACAACGCTACAGGTTCCGTCACTTTCATCGGTACGGTATCGCCGGCCGGTGGTAACTTGAAGGAGCCGGTGACCGAGAATACGAAGAAGGTGGCCCGTTGTTTCTATGCCTTGGAGCAGGAGCGTGCCGACCGTAAACGTTATCCGGCCGTAAACCCGATCGAGAGTTATTCCAAGTATATCGAGTATCCGGAGTTTCAGGAATACATCGCTAAACATATCTCCCCGGAATGGATCGAGAAAGTAAACGAGATCAAGACCCGTATGTTGCGTGGTAAGGAGATCTCCGAGCAAATCAATATCTTGGGTGATGATGGTGTGCCTGTCGAGTATCACGTTACATTCTGGAAGTCCGAGTTGATCGACTTCGTGATCTTGCAACAGGATGCTTTCGATGCCATCGATGCGGTTACTCCGTTGCAACGTCAGGAATTTATGCTGGATAGAGTCGTAAATGTTTGCCGTTCAGAGTTTAAGTTTGATAACTTCCTTGAGGTTATGGACTACTTTAAGAAGATGATCAACATCTTTAAGCAGATGAACTATTCGGAATATGAGAGTGACCAATTCAAGAAGTTTAATACGGAACTGGATGAACTTTTGAAGGAGAGAATCGAAAATTAAAAGAGTTATGGCAACAAAAGCATTTCAAAAAATATATACGAAGATTACCCAGATCACAAAAGCTACCTGTTCGCTGAAAGCAACGGGAGTTGGGTATGATGAGTTGGCCTCTGTAGACGGAAAGCTGGCTCAGGTGGTAAAGATTATCGGCGACGAGGTGACGTTGCAGGTATTCTCCGGAACGGAAGGTATCCGTACGAATGCCGAGGTGGTATTCATGGGGAAGGCCCCTTCCTTGAAAGTAGGTGACCAGTTAGCCGGACGTTTCTTCAACGCTTATGGCGAGCCTATCGATGGCGGTCCGATCCCCGAGGGACGTGAGGTCGAGATCGGTGGTCCGTCCGTGAACCCGGTACGTCGTAAACAACCCTCTGAATTAATCGCTACGGGTATCGCCGGTATCGACTTGAATAATACCTTGGTAACCGGTCAGAAGATCCCGTTCTTCGCCGACCCCGACCAGCCTTTTAACCAAGTTATGGCGATGGTAGCCTTGCGTGCAAAGTCCGATAAGATTATCTTGGGAGGTATGGGTATGACGAACGACGACTACCTGTTCTTTAAGAATACATTTAGTAACGCCGGTGCCCTAGACCGTATCGTTAGTTTTATCAACACGACCGAGGACCCGTCCGTAGAGCGTATCTTGATCCCGGATATGGCGTTGAGCGCCGCTGAGTATTTCGCCGTGGAGAAGAACGAGAAGGTCTTGGTATTGCTTACCGATATGACCAACTACGCCGATGCCTTGGCGATCGTATCAAACCGTATGGACCAGATCCCGTCTAAGGACTCTATGCCGGGTTCCTTGTATTCGGATTTGGCGAAGATTTACGAGAAAGCCGTTCAATTCCCGGCGGGAGGTTCCATCACGATTATCGCCGTAACGACCTTATCCGGTGGTGATATCACGCATGCCGTACCTGATAATACGGGTTATATCACGGAAGGTCAGTTGTATTTGCGTCGTGATAGCGATGTGGGTAAGGTAATCGTCGATCCGTTCCGAAGCTTGTCTCGTTTGAAACAGCTGGTAACCGGAAAGAAGACCCGTGAGGATCATCCACAGGTAATGAACGCCGCCGTACGTTTGTATGCCGATGCCGCCAACGCTAAGACCAAGCTGGAGAACGGTTTCGACTTGACCGACTACGACAACCGTACCTTGTCTTTCGCCAAGGATTATTCTTCTAAGCTGTTGGCTATCGACGTAAACTTGGATACGACGGAGATGCTGGACGTAGCTTGGGGATTGTTCGCTAGATATTTCAGCCCGGAGGAGGTAAATATCAAACAAGGATTGGTTGATAAGTACTGGAAGTAAATTAAATAAACATGGCAATAAAGTTTCAATATAATAAAACCTCTCTTCAGCAATTGGAAAAGCAACTGAAGATGCGTGAACGCTCCCTGCCTACGATCAAGAGCAAGGAGAGCGCCCTGCGTATCGAGGTGAAGCGGACCAAGGACGAAGTGAATAAATTGGAACTTCAGCTAGAACGAGAGATTCAGAGTTACGAGAATATGGTGGCTTTGTGGAACGAGTTCAATCCGGAGCTGATCTCCGTGAAGGACGTTACGCTCTCCACGAAGAAGATCGCCGGCGTGATCGTCCCGTTATTGGACGAGATTAAGTTCGAGATCGGACACTATAGTCTCTTTAATGCCCCCGCATGGTATACGGATGGTATCGAGTTGCTGAAAAAGCTGGCTCGTACCGGTATCGAGGCGGAGTTCTCGGGCATGAAGCTGGAGTTGTTGGAGCATGCTAGGAAAAAGACCACTCAGAAGGTGAACCTGTTTGAGAAGGTACAGATTCCGGGTTATAAGGATGCGATCCGTAAGGTGAAACGGTTTATGGAAGACGAGGAGAGTCTTTCTAAGTCCTCACAGAAGATCATGAGAGCCAATCAGGAGAAACGTAAGGCAAAAGAAGAAAAAGAGGAGGCCGAGGTATGATAGTAAAGATGAGTAAATATGCCTTTATGGTGTACCATAAGGAGTATGATACGTTCCTTTCTACGCTTCGTGACTTAGGTGTCGTCCATATCAAGGAGACAAACTCCGTGATGGATAACGAGAGGTTGCAAGAGCTTCTGGCTGAGCGTAAACAGATCAATACGCTGATGCGTTACTTTAAGAACCTCCATGCGGCGGAGAAAGACGTTAAGTTTGCCCCGGCCCGTGAGTTGACGAAAGAGGAAGGCTTGAAGTTGGTGCGTAAGATAGAGGAATTGCAAGATAAGAAAGCGCAATTGATCGCTTCCAAGCAATCGATCGAGAAGGATCTGGCTTATATGGAAATATGGGGTGAGTTCAGTTATCAGAATATCAACCGTCTGAAAAGAGCGGGATACGATGTTACGTTCTTTACCTGTCCTACCGCTAAGTACGAGCCGGAATGGGGCGTGCTGTATAACGCCATTCTGATCAATAACTTCCAATCGGTGACGTATTTTATCACGATTACCAAGGAAGGTACCTTGATCGATATAGACGCTGAACGTCCGAAGATGCCGGTTCAAGGATTGGCGAAGTTGCGTGCCCGTCTGGATCAACGTACCAAGGATATCCAGAATGTGGAGGATGAGCTAAAACATCGTGCCGTGGAGGATTATAAGACGTTGGAGGAATTCGATAAGAACCTGCAGGACGAGTTTAATCTTTCTAATGCGTTAGTGCAGACAGACCGGAAAGCGGGTGATAAGCTCATGCTGTTGGAAGGTTGGGTGCCGACGGAAAACGCTCCGGCCTTGGAGCACGAGCTGGATAAGCAAGGTTATTTCTTCCAGCAATTAGAGATCGAGGATGGGGATAAGGTGCCTATCAAGTTACGGAATAATAAATTCAGTAAGCTGTACGAGCCTATCACGAAGATGTTCTCCTTGCCTAATTACGGTGAACTTGATCCGACCCCGTTGTTCGCCCCGTTCTTTATGCTGTTCTTCGGACTTTGTTTCGGCGATGGCGGATACGGTTTGCTGGTCATGATCGCTTGTACGATCTTGAAGAAGAAGGTGAACCCGGATTTCAAGCCTTATTTGACCTTGTTCCAGTATTTAGGTTTCGCCGCCTTATTGGTGGGTACTTGTACGGGATCTTTCTTCGGAGTGGCCTTGGCGGATATCCCGGCTTTGTCAAAGATCAAGAACTACTTTGTGAATAGCGACAACTTGATGACATTCTCTATTGTCATCGGTTTGGTACAGATCATATTCGGTAAATGTGTCGCTGCTTACAAGATCAAGATACAGAAAGGAACGAAACACAGTATCGCTCCGTTCGCTTGGGTGTTCGTGATCATATCCTTGGCATTGGCGTTCGGACTTCCGATGTTAAACGTTCACTTGCCGAACGCTGTCGTTATGGTATGTTACGGAATCGCCATCTTGGGTCTGGTTGTCGCTTATCTGTACAATACACCGGGCAAGAACGTATTCTTGAACTTTGGTACCGGACTTTGGAACACGTACAATATGGCCTCCGGATTGCTGGGTGATACGTTATCATACATTCGTTTGTTCGCTATCGGTCTGACCGGTTCCATCTTGGGTGGCGTATTTAATACGTTGGCGGTTACGATGACAGACGGTATGAATATCGTGGCACGTGCGATTTGTATGTTGTTGATCTTGTTAGTGGGTCACTCCATCAATATCGCTCTTTGTACGATCAGCTCCTTGGTACACCCGCTTCGTTTGATCTTCGTGGAATATTACAAGAACGCAGAGTTCGAAGGTGGAGGTAAGGCTTATGAGCCATTCAGAAAAGCATAACAATTAAACGAGAAAATAAAACAATAAAAGAATAATTTAAAAACACATTTTATTATGGAACCAATTTTATTAGCTTATGTAGGTATTGCGTTGATGACAGGTTTAACTTTTATCGGCAGTAGTTATGGTGTTACGATCGCAGGTAATGCGGTGGTAGGTGCGATGAAGAAAAATCCGGATGCTCTGGGTACGTACATCGCTTTAAGTGCGTTGCCTTCTTCACAGGGTTTGTATGGATTCGTGGGCTACTTTATGATGCAGAAGTTCTTGGTCGCTGATATTTCCATGTTGGCCGCTACGGCTGTTTTCGGCGCTGGTTTAGTGTTAGGTTTCGCTGGTTTTTACTCTTCAATCCGCCAAGCTCAAGTTTGTGCGAATGGTATCGCTGGTGTTGGTGCCGGACACAACGTATTCGGTGCTACGATGGTAATGGCCGTATTCCCTGAGTTATACGCTATCTTGGCCTTATTGGTTGTGATCTTGATTGGCGGAACGATTCCTGTCGCCTAATCATTCAAACATCTGGATATAATAAAGGCCGTCCCGGACATTCCCGGGGCGGCTTTTTTGATTGGATCAATGAATAAACTATCTCTTTTAGTTTATTAACTATACGAATTAGTTTGGCAACTAAAAGTTTTAGTTACTTTGTCGCAAACAAGATAAGGTTATGAAACGACTTACGGCGAAAGAAGAAGAAATCATGGGCTGGTTCTGGCAGAAAGGCCCATTGTTCGTGAAGGAGCTACTTGAATATTACGAGGAGCCTAAACCTCATTTCAATACCCTTTCTACGATTGTCCGAGGCTTGGAGGAGAAAGGTTTCCTCGCCCATAAAAATTTCGGGAATAGCTATCAATATTATGCGGTCTTAACAGAAAAGGAGTATAGCAACGGTACGTTGAAAAATGTGATCGCTAAGTATTTCAATAATTCTTATCTGGGGGTTGTCTCTACGCTGATCAAGGAAGAGGATATCTCTGTGGATGATCTGCGAAAACTAATAGATGATGTAGAACAAGGGAATCGTAAATAAGAACGAATATGGGAATCTTCTTTGTATATATCCTTAAATCATCCGTGTGCTTGACGATATTTTATCTGTTTTATAAGCTATTGTTGAGCCGTGATACCTTCCATCGTTTCAACCGGATCGCTTTATTAAGCTTGATCATGCTTTCGGTTATCATCCCATTTTGTGAGATTACTTTGGAGGAAGCGACGGCCATTCAGCGTCCGGTCATGGATTTGGAGAATTTGCTAGCGGCGGGTTCCATGAGAACGTCGGCAGAATCCGCTAGCCAACCTGTATGGTTACGAGTTATGGTGATAGCCTATATAATTGGAGGGATATTAACGCTTTGTCAATTCGCATATTCATTTTATGCCTTGTTTCGGTTGATGAGACAAGGTACACCGAAGCTGGTGGACGGAATCCATCTGATTCTTACGGACCAACCAGTCGTCCCGTTCAGTTGGATGCGAACGATCGTAATAAGCCGGAAGGATTTTGAGGAAAGTGGGATAGAGATCATGACGCATGAGATGGCGCATATAAAAGCCCGTCATTCCATTGATCTGCTGATCTCCGAGATTTGTATCCTGTTCCATTGGTTCAACCCATCTGTCTGGTTGTTGAGACAGGAATTGCAAAATATCCATGAATACGAGGCCGACGAGAGCGTATTAAATCAAGGCGTCGACGCAAAAAGATATCAATTATTATTAATCAAAAAAGCTGTTGGTGCACAGCGCTTCACTTCTATGGCCAACAGCTTTAATCACAGTTCACTTAAAAAGCGAATAGCTATGATGTTAAAACAAAAATCAAGTCCATGGGCACGGTTGAAGTATCTGTATGTACTCCCGTTGGCAGCCTTAACGGTGGTAGCCTTTGCCCGTCCGGAAATCTCTCACGAATTGGAGAAGATTTCGAGTGTCAAAATTAGCGAAATTATTCCGGTTCAGGAAAAAAAAGAGCCTAAAAGAAATGTAGAGGTTGAGACCCTCGCGAGGGATTCGGTCGTTTCTGAAAAAGATATGCAAGCGATACAGGAAAAGGTCTCGGCCGTGATGGAGAAATACCAGCCGGAGATTGACAAGGCGGTCGAAGAGGCTGTGAAAGCGGCGAATATCGACGAGATCGTTTCTGCGGAAATGGCGAAACACCAAGTTGAGATCGACAAGGCTGTGCAAGCGGCGATAGAGGCAGCCAAGATAGATGAGACTATTGCCGCCGAAATGGAGAAGATCCAACCGGAGATCAACCGAACCATAGAGGAGGCCATGAAAGCCATAGATATCAATGAGAAGGCTGTTAAGGAGGCATCAAAGGTAAAATCCTCTTTCTCCGGTATTGTTTACATCGATGGAGTGGAATCATCTAAAGAGAGGATGGACAATTTGAATCCCGATCATATTGCGTCTATGAATGTGTACAAAGGAAACGAGGCGATCGCTAAATTTGGAGAGAAAGGTCGTAATGGTGTTATCGAGATAAAATTGAAGAAATAACTTTAGTCTTCCCCCTTTACTATTCTCATTCGTGAGATAGGGTAAAGGGGATCTCTTTTTAAATACATTTGTTCATTCATTTACAAAACAGTATTTAAAATAGGGATATGGATGAGAAAGGATTTGTAGAAGGTATGAGGGAGTATATAGCCCAGTTGAATCGAGAAAAGCGATATTCCTCGGCTAAGAGTTATCAAGACGCATTAAACTCCTTTATAAGGTATAGCGGAACCGACTGTATAGCTTACTCGGCTATTAATAAGGATAATCTTCGCCGGTACGAGGCTTATTTATTGGAGAACGGCTGTATGCGCAATACGATTTCCACTTATATGCGGCGTTTGCGTTGTATCTATAACAAAGCGGTGGAGAACGGTAAGGCGGAATTTATTCCCACTTTATTCAAGGGGATTTTTACGGGTGTGGAAAGTAAGCGTAAGAAGTCCTTGCCTATCGAGGATTTACACCGTTTGATGACAGTCCCGGTGGAGGATGGGAAGCAGAGAAAGACACAGTTGGCGCTTTGCTTGATGTTTCTGTTTGGGGGTATGTCTTTCGTTGACTTTGCCCACTTGAAGACCGGTAATATCAAAAACGGTATATTAGATTACAACCGTCAGAAGACCGGGACACCGATGAGACTGGAGATCTTGGAGACAGCCGAGACAATGTATAAGGAATTGTCAGGAGAGAAAGTGCGAGATTCCGGATATTTATTTCCCTTTCTGAGTGGCACCAGAGAGGGGCGTGAGGAATACCTCGAATACAATGCGGCACTATTTCGATTTAACCGGAATTTAAAAGCGTTGAAAGAATTTGCGGGAATTACCTCGGATGTCACCTCTTATACGATAAAACATAACATATTTTCTATCTAGTTGAAATATAGATAGTTATTACTTGTTCTACGGATGATAGGTAACGTTTTAGAAACGAGCGAATGCTATATTTAGTTCTCTTTTGCATCATTCAAAGAACGATATTTTCAATGCAAATATACGTTTTACGTATAACAAAGACAAGCTTTTCCGGTTTCAATTGGTTTAAAATTAACCATCAGGAGGCCAATTTCACTCAAGTACACAGAAAAAGTTTTCTTTTCCCTAGTTAGCCTCTCTCTTTTATGAATTAGCCAAAGAAGTTAGATGGCGAATGAGAGATTTCATTCACCTACAACTTTTTGATATATTAGGAGTAAATTTTCACTTATGGGGCTTAAAAAGGCTATTTTTTATTCTATATTTCACTGTTTTTTTACTTCTATTTTATAAAAGGAAAAAAAGGAAATAAATGGTAAATGATAGAACTAAAATGATAATTGGTTTTTATTACAAATTGCTTTTATTTGCAAAATAATTTGCTATTTTATTAATATTATGAGAACATTTCGTTTAGGGATAGCTGGTGGAAAAGTTTTGTCTCGTGCCTGTTTTTCACTGCTCGTCATCAGTAATATTTACTTTTCTTCTTGTGAGGATGATTTGGATCGGGGGCGTATTTCCGCAAACATATTTTTTACTCCTGAAATACGTGCTTACTGGGATCTATTGATCCGTTCCATGGCCAGCACAGAGGTACCACAGGATAGTGTCGCTTCTTTACAAGGTGGTTATCCTCTCTTTTTATCTTTACACCTTATATACCGCAGTATTACCGTTCCTTCAATAGTCAGAGAGGAGGAGGCAACGGGTCGGAAGACTCGTGTCACGTCTGTAACGACAAACAATATACACGATTATTTTAGGGTACTGGCTTATGCTTACACAAGTAGGTGGAGCGAGAACCAGCCCTGAGCTATTTCTACAATGCTATTGCCAGCAAGTCCCCGGTAGCAACTATACGCTTTCGTCTGAAGCAAGAGTACATAATGAACTGAAACTCTCTTTTGGAGAGTTCATAGTCTTTTGACTAAGGGCGTATAATCCGGGAAAATACAAATTGTATATTTAAAAAAGTATAATGTCTCTGTAGGAAATATTCCTTTTTATATGTGGAATTATTCCACATATGTGTTGTTCTATTCCACATGCAACTCTGTTGTTGTTAGATAATAATTATCTGATTACAAATGTATTACACTCTATTAATCTTTGCGTAACGTTTTGGCATACGTTTTATTCTATGATTTAATGCGGAATAGAAATAGATATTAATTATACAATAAGATATAAATAATAATATTTTATAAATAAAAATATGCTATGTCTCTTTTTTATTTGAATGAACATACGTCCTGTTATAATTATTCAAATTTTATAGAGGAAGGATTTCGCTACTATAAATTTGATAAAGGAATAAACTATGAAGAGCGACTGATAAAAGATTGTATTTTGTTTGTTCTGAAAGGAAATCTGCAGTTCTTGTATAACGAATTTGAGTTCACAGTTTCAGAGGGGAAAATGTTCTTTTGGAGCCGTGATAGCCTCTTCAACATGTATTCGTCGGAAGAAAGTGAAGTTGTTGTCGCCCTATTTGAAGGAGGTATATCGCCCTGCCAAAAAGCTTCTTTTTCAGATCTGTTCCATTTAAAAAAAATTATCAAATATCACATGGAATCTCTTGTAATAAAGGACGAGTTACGAAAATTTCTTGAACTTTTGGTTTGTTATCTGGAAGACGGAGCAAACTGTATACACTTTCATGAGACTAAGCTCAAAGAACTGTTTTGGAACATTCGTTTTTATTATTCTAGGGAGGAACAGGCAAACTTTTTCTACACAATTATCGGTCGATCCCAGGATTTAAGAAATAAGGTTCTGAACAATTACAAAGAATGCAGTACCGTAAAGGAACTAGCATCGTTGTGTGGGCTCTCTCTTCCTGCTTTTAAAAGGCAATTCATTGCGGAATTCGGGGAAACACCGAGCAAATGGATGAAGATGCAATTGTTAGGAGAAATTAAATATAGACTCTCGGTTACAGATTTGTCGTTAGGGAGCATTGCCGATGAATTCGACTTTGCTTCTTTAGCTCATTTTTCCAGATTTTGTAAAAGATATCTGGGATGTCCTCCTAAAGAATGGAGAGAACAAATAAATAGACGTACAGAGAACTGATTTTAGGAGAGTTTTCAGATCCTGTTTATATGATGAATCGATTCGGATTGTTCAATGAGATTTCCGACTGTGTTATCCGTACTTTTTCTGCTTTATATGTCTGTTTTTTATATGTTATGTAATGCTACTTATGAAAAAGTTTTTTAGTTAGGTCTGAATCGTAGTTTCTCTGATGCACAAAATAAATTTTTGACTTTATGCTTGATAGTCAGAGTAAGATTTTGTTTAGATGTTCTGTCTTTTATCTTTTATAGTCACAAAAAGTTTCATTATTCATCAAATTGTCAGAGGCTTGTATTTTCATCGGGTTCGTATGAAACTAAATCCGATTCTATTATGAAAATACAATTATCTTTATAGGCAATCGTCTTGTTTATGGGGTTTACTGCGCAGGTTCAGGAATCAAATGAACATTAGATTTAAGTAGCTGAAAACATCCGAAGTGGAAATCGTACCGAACAAAATCCATTATCTCATTGAGATTCGAGAATATTCCGGAAGAGAGTTTGGCGGGAAATCTAAATCGGAAAAATATTGTACCAAAGTAGCATTGAGCCGAATTGAACAAGGTTTGATACAAACGCTAAACGAAGGGGATCCCGAAGGATACCATCCAGACACAAGAATGCGGTGACTTTTGGCGGTGACTGAAGCAAGACTTTTTAGTGGCTAAGAGTTTGACATTACACTGACAGATTTCAATCAGATAGATGAAGTACTCAAGCTGATAGACACGAAAGGGATCAACATCATGTGCATAGGTGATAAAAACAAAGCTATGTCGATGTACCACCCAAAAGGGAAGATCGAAGCATTAAAGGCGGCGTACCTGAAAGCGCTTTAGCTAATAGAGGCATTGGTCAATAAATTAGGACATGTGAGATGCATTGTGAAAGAAAAGCGCAGTATCATTTTCCCTTTTGCACAAAGCAATGTCAATGTCTCATCCTCCGATGCGGCATCGTTGGGCAATTTTCGTATTATTAAGGAGAGCTCCTCAATACTTGTGCGTTTTGAGATGTAGATTAGCCATAAAGTATCTCAAAAGACGTGGACGAATAGTGTTGTCGCCTAACTAAATCAGCCGAAACGGGGAATATGGTTCATTACTTCAGCTTTTCCTGTCCATGGCTTGGCGCACCTACCGACTTCCTTTTTCAACCGCTCGCCTGTTCATTGGTCAGCCTTGCACGTTCCAACACTCACCCTATTTCCTGCTACAGTACTCAAAATCGATCATAGAATCGGTCCGGTTCCGGATAAAGCCGTTATCCCTCTGTCGGTTGAATTTGGTTTCCAGTTTATCTTAGGTTTCTTCCTCTACTTTTCCCCGCATCAACCAATAACAGTATTTCATAGCGTTGTCTTGCAATTGCTGCATGCATTCAGTCAAACAAATATTAAAACAACAGGAAACGAAACAGTGATCTAACAGACGCCAAAGAACAATCCCCAGCCGATATCTTTCGTTGTCAATTGGAATCAGTTTAGTTTGCTTTGGATATATAGATAAAAAGGAGTAATCTTGAGTGTAAATGGTAAATAATAGAGCCGAAATGACAATATATGTCTGACTTTAATTATTTTTCTTTGCGCTGTAATTTTTGACACAAATCATAAATAATTATTAAGCCGTAGTATTCCATGAAAACATTTTACAAATTAAACTTTTTATCTCTTTTTTCCTGTCTTATCAGCTTCTCTTTGATTATAATAAATAATTAAAATAAATATGAGATTTTTTTTATTTTTCTGTTTTTTGTCCTGCTCTATCTGGAAGATGGATGCGGCAGTTTACGGAAGTGATACGTTGCGTTGCCGTATCTGCTTTCCTGTGGGCAGTTCCGTTGTGGATCTTTCCTATGGGGAGAACGGTTCGCGCCTGGATGCCTTTGTGGCAGGGATTCATGCCCGGCAAGCAACAGCCGTGCTGTGCCGTTTGAGTCTGCATTCCGGTGCCTCTCCCGAAGGGGGCTTGACCTTTAACCGACGTCTGTCAGATAAACGGCTCGCCTCTTTCCGTTCCATTCTTCAGGAGCGTCTTTTCTTGCCGGATTCGGTATTTACAACCGTCTCTTTGGGGGAGGATTGGGAGGGCTTAACCTCTCTTGTCGAGGAATCGGATATGCCCTGTCGGGAGGAAGTGTTGCGTATCCTTCGCAATACTCCTGTATGGGTGACCCGTAACGGTGTTGTCGTGGATTCCCGCAAACGGCAGTTGATGAATTTAAGGGGCGGACAGGCATGGCGATACATGCATGCACATTTTTTCCCCGAGCTCCGCAACACTTCGGTGGTCGAATGCGAATTTGCTCCTGTTGGGATGGAAAAAGAGCTAGCCCCCCCGGTGGGAGCAACGGAAGGCCAACCGGCTGATACGGTAATTGTTCGTGATACGGTTGAGAGGGTGATTGTTTTTCGTGATACGGTCCAACTCCCCGTCCCTGTTGCCGGACCTTCCAAACCGTTCTACATGGCGCTTAAGACAAACCTTGTTTATGACGCCCTGCTTGTACCGAACATCGGCGTGGAGTTTGCTCTTGGCAAGGGGTGGACTTTGGGCGGTAACTGGATGTATGGCTGGTGGAAAAATGACAAGCGTCACCGTTACTGGCGGCTGTATGGAGGGGAAGTCAACCTGCGCAAATATTTCGGTCAACGTGCAGCAGATAAGCCGCTGACTGGTCATCATATCGGTGTTTACGGTCAGTTGTTAACCTATGATTTCGAATTCGGGGGACGTGGTTATATGGGTGGGCGCCCAGGCGGAACGTTGTGGGATAAGGCTCATTACGGTGTCGGTTTTGAATATGGCTATTCCTTGCCTGTGGCTCGAAGGCTGAACCTGGATTTTTCACTTGGTTTGGGTTATTTAGGCGGAACATGTTACGAGTATGTTCCGGTTGATGCCTGCTATGTGTGGGAAAGAACGAGGATACGCCACTGGGTCGGTCCGACCAAAGCGGAGATCTCGTTGGTGTGGCTATTGGGACGAGGCAATTACAATGAGAAGAAAGGAGGCAAACAATGAACAAGATGACTTATATTCTGCAAGCGTTCATCATTTTAGCGGTTCTGGTGTTCAGTTCATGCGAGCATAAGGAACTGTGTGATGACCATTCCCATACAGCCGGGCTGCACGTGGTTTTCGACTGGCAGCACGCGCCCGATGCCAAACCGGAGACCATGCGTCTGTACCTGTTCCCTTTGGATGGAGGCAAAGCACTTCCCTACGAATTCACGGATTACCGGGGTGGATATATTAACGTACCGGCAGGCCGTTACAGAGCCTTGTGTGTCAATTCGGACACGGAGTCGGTGCTTTACCGCAACATAGACCTTTTTGACAGTTTTGAGGTTTATGTCCCAGATGGCGTTCTGACTGTAGGATCTTCGTCCTCCGTTCCCCCTCGGCCAGAAGGCACCTCGGACGAACGCATTGCCAGGTCTCCGGACCGGCTATACAGCGATCGCCTGGACGATCTGGCCATTGAAATATCCAAGGAAGATCAGACGGTAACCCTTTATCCGGAGCTTTCGGTATGTCGTTACCGGGTTGAGATCAGGAACGTGTCAAATCTGAAGTATATCTCTTCGGAGGGTTTTTCCGGGGCCTTATCGGGACTGTCGGGAGGACTGCTGGTCGGTCGGAACGAACTTGCGTCAGATCTGGTGACCGTTCCGTTCGATGTGGTTTCTGACGGGGTCTCCACGCTAACGGCAGAATTTTTGGTTTTCGGACAAGTGGGGATGGGAGAACCTGCGCATAAGTTAGTTATTTATGTGATCATGCCTGACGGCAGTAAGAATTATTACACCTTTGACGTCAGCAAACAGGTTGACGAAGCGGCCGATCCGCGGGATGTCTACATCTTATTGGATGGGCTCTCCCTGCCGAAGCCGATCGTAAATGGTGGAGGATTCCACCCTTCGGTCGATGAATGGCAGAATATAGACGTGGATGTTATAATGTGATGTAAAATGTGTATTTATTGATATAGAATCTTCGAAATTTTATTCATTAAACCTTTTTAATTTTTTATGAAAAAGTATTTTTTATTTTCGGCTATGGCTGCTGTAGCCTTAGCCTCGTGTACCAACGACGATGTTGTTGACGTGAACAAAGGAGGAGGTATTTCTTTCCGCGCGTCTTTGGATAAGGCTCGTACTAAAGCAGTAACAACCTTGAGCAATCTCGGGGCATTCAATGTAACAGCTATTGGTAATGGCAGCAATTATTTCACGAATTTGGGAGTCACCTCTTCTGATAATGGGCTTACTTGGGCAACTGCGTCCATTTATTATTGGCCAAGTTATGGACTCTCTTTTTTCGCGTATGCGCCTCAAACGCCAGGTGGCACAGTAGGCATAAACAATAGCGGAAAGAGTATAATCGGTTTTTCCCCTGAGCAGAATGTCGCAGCGCAAAAAGACCTTGTCATTGCTTACAATACGGGCACGAAGGCTGTCAATGAAGGACCGGGAGTTCCCTTGAATTTCAAGCATGCCCTTTCACAAATCCAAGTAATGGCTAAATGTTCCAATGAAAAGATCAAAATCGAGGTTTTAGGTGTTCGTATGGTGAATGCGGCGACAACTGCGGACTTCACATTTCCAGAGACAGAAACTGCGGCAGCCTATGTTTTAGGTCAATCTCAATGGGCTAACTGGTCAGGACAAAATGGAGGTAGTACAAATGATTACTATATTAAGGGGACTACCCCTGTAACATTGGCAGATACTGTTAGGTCCATCATGTTCGGGGATGATAATTTCATGCTTGTACCACAACAGTTGACAAAGTGGGTTGGCAGTAGCCACACCGATAAAACTGGAGCATACCTATCTGTACTTTGCCGTATTTACAGTTTGGACGGCTCTAATGAAACATTGCTGTATCCTCAGCCGACAGCTACAGACAACAAGGACGGGAAGTATGCATTTTCTGCAATAGGTATTGATACGAATTGGGAACCAGGTAAGAAATATATCTATACATTGAATTTCTGTGGATCAGGAGGAGGAACTGGTCAAGGAGATCCAGATCCAGATGTAGATCCAGATGTAGATCCCGATCCAGGTGTAGATCCTGGCGATCCTGTCTTGGGAGGACCTATCTTCTTCACTGTAACAGTAGATGACTGGACAGATCAATCAGTAAATGTTAATATGTAGTTTAGTTTTTTTGTGATTCATTTCAATGAGAATTGACTTTCTCAGTGTCCGGATTGGATTGGACGGGGATTGCTCTTGATATAGAGGGTAAGTGAAGGGTGCCGCCGTATATCTTTCACCCTGTCCGTTCCTTTTCCGGATATCTTACGAGATAATTATTTTCGATGTTTATATTATTGATACACATTTTTTAATGTTATATGCATATGAGACGATTTATATTTCTTTCTGGCAGAGCAGACCTTTCGCGTCTGCTGCCTTTCGTCTTTGTCGCCGGTATTTTTTGTCTTTCCTCCTGTGAGGATGATCTGGAACGCGGTAAAACTTCCACAAGTATCTCTTTTACCCCTGTAATACAATCCAGCTGGGGTCCATCGGCACGAACCATGACAGGAACAGACATGCCACAGGGCAGCGTCTCATCTTTACAAGGCGGTCGCACTTCTCTTTACCTACACACCTTATACACCGACAGCATCGCCCTCCCTCCTTCGGACAGCCGGCCTGATAGGGGCGTTCTTACCCGTGCCACTCCCATAAAGGATGTCAACATGTACGAGAGTTTCGGTGTCTCGGCTTACTCGTATACCGGTTCCTGGAGCGAAGACAAAACTCCCAACTACTTCTACAACGCCACAGCCAGCAAGTCCGACGGCGGCTATACGCTTTCCTCCACCCATTACTGGCCCGGTTCTTCATATAAAATGAAGTTCTTCGCCTATGCTCCGACAGCCAACACTCAGTACGTACTTTCCGGCAGGACACAGGCAGGTTCTCCCACCATCAGCGTCACTATTCCGAGCGATGTCAACGACCAAAAAGACCTTCTCGTGGCAAAGACGGATGAACTGGCCGGCAACACCAACACTGCCGTGGCCCTTAGTTTCAATCATGCCCTTACCGCCATCAGGTTCGTGTGCGGAGATGACATGCAGGTAGGTACCGTAAAGAGCGTCAGTTTGAAAAACGTTTATTCCAAAGGGACTTACAATATGGGGACACAGACCTGGAGTGATTTGGATACACCTGCCACCTTCTCGCAGACATTGGATAAAGTGACAACAGGCACACCTGACGAGGCGCTCACGAGTGAAGCGCAGACCTTCATGATGGTTCCGCAGACTCTTCCGGATGGTGCACAACTCGAAGTGGTATTCACTGACAATTCCAGCATCGACCACACGCTGACCGCTGACATCAAAGGTACATCCTGGCCTGTTGGCAAGACTGTCACTTATAAAATTTCCAGCAGTTCCATCAACTGGAGCTACACGCTTACCGTCTCGGGGCCAGCCGACTTTACCTATACCGGCGG
>ENA-ORND01000677-ORND01000677.1-human-gut-metagenome-genome-assembly--contig:-NODE-677-length-28088-cov-4.932365_pt1 | contig 28088 bp, 14 predicted proteins | sample MGYA00242111_ERZ509014 | MGnify/ENA primary metagenome ERZ509014 (study PRJEB26280, sample SAMEA2338694) | human gut metagenome | biome: human gut; feature: human-associated habitat; material: faeces... | reverse complement strand
ATGTTGCCAAAGAATTCGGCAGCAAACGGATCTTTCTCACTGAATCCTTTCCATGCAATAGCATGTATTTCTTCCAAGTCTCCATATACTTTCTTCGGATCATCCAAGAATTTCAAGTCAAACTGGTCGAACATCCAATGCGGTGTCCACCCCGTAATGACAATCCATTCTCCTTTGTCCATCGCTTTTTTCAAAGAAGCCAGCATGGTGGAACTACTTGAAGTCATGAGGGTATACCCATCAAGTCCGTAAGCAGCAATGGCCTTATCGGTCGTCTTCATTATCCCTGCTCCCGCATCAATTCCTACTATTTCAGAAGAAAAACGGTCTTTGTTAGCTTCCAGCTCACTAATAGACTGGATCGTAACATATTGAGGAACAACCAGTCCTACACGGGCTTCTCCATATACCTCCCCCAAAAATTCGATGCTGTCTCCATACTGATCCATATAATCTTTCATCGTTATTGGTAACCACGCATCCAGAAACACATCTGATTTCTTTCCTGACATAGATACAAAGATGGGGGCAAGGTCAGCATTTTGCAGTTCAACCTCATATCCATGCTCTTCCAATACCACCTTGGCCAAATGACTCATGGCAATACCTTCCAGCCAATTGGCATAGGCTATTTTTACTTTCTTTTTCTCTAAATCTGAATTAGTACAGGAAGCTAGCAAAAACATAGCTGACAATGCTATTCCTACTATTTTATATATTCTCATACGTATTTTATCCTTTCCGTTTAGTTCTTATTTTTTCGTCCTGCCATTCCTTGCGTGATACGGTCTAAGATGATAGCTAAAATAACTACTGCTATACCACCTTCAAACCCAAGTCCGATTTTCATTTGGGTAATACCTTTCAATACAATTTCTCCCAGACCACCGGCAGCAATCATGGCAGCAATTACAACCATAGAAAGCGACATCATTATTGTCTGGTTGACACCAGTCAGGATGGTGGGCAACGCCAAAGGAAGCTGCACTTTATACAATAACTGCCAACGGGTAGCCCCGAACGAACGGGAAGCTTCCACTACATTTTTAGGAACTTGCCGGATTCCCAATCCGGTAAGGCGGACCACAGGAGGCATAGCAAAGATAATGGTGGCAAACACTCCCGGCACTGCTCCCAATCCGAAAAATAAAACGGCAGGAATCAGATAAACAAAAGCAGGCATCGTCTGCATCAAGTCGAGAACAGGACGAAGTATTTTCTCTGCACGCGGACTGTTTGCCGTCCACACTCCTAAAGGTACACCAACAATCAGAGCCAGACAGGTAGATGAAAAAACGAGAGCCAGGGTTTGCATAGTAGCCTCCCAAAATCCCATTCCATAGATCAGTAATAATCCCAATGCGGTGAAAATTGCCGTACCACGTCCTGCCTTCATCCATGCGAGTGCAGCAAGCACTAGAATGGTTATATAAAAAGGTATTCCAAAAAGTACGTGTTGGAATCCTATAATAAAACTACCGATGCCCGCATTCACGGCATCAAAGAAAGTGGAAAAATGTACCATCATCCAATTGATGGCCATCTCTATATATTGTCCTATATTTATCATAAATCTATTGCGTTTTGAATTATTTCGTTTATTTCTTCTTTATCTTTCCCGGTCACTTCGATGATTAAGGATGAAAGCGGGATTGTTCCTAAAAACTCGCGCGTCTCATCAATCACCCATACCGGCGAATTGCTCTTTGTCATTAGAGGAAGTATATCCTCCAACACCGTATCCTCCAACACAGAATGTACTTCTGTACGCACAATCGTTTCAATGGATTTTTCCTGTTTGCTACGTAACTTAAGCAAGTCGTTCAGACGTACTTCTCCGACCAGTTTATCATCGGCGTCTATGACAGGTAATACGGTGATATTCTTCGCACGCATCTTACGAATCAATACTTCGGGACCTTCTTTCTTCAGACGGGCCACCAACGGTTTGTCAATCATTAAAGAAGAGGCGGTAATAATTTTGCTCCTATCCACGTTTTCAACAAAACGGGCTACATAATCGTTAGCCGGTTCAGTCAGGATTTCCTCCGAAGTACCTACCTGCACCACTTCTCCGTCTTTCATGATGGCAATACGGTCACCTAGCTTAATTGCTTCACTCAAGTCGTGGGTAATAAAAACAATCGTCTTTTTCATCTTTGATTGCAAGGCCAGTAGTTCATCCTGCATCTGTACGCGAATCAGAGGATCGAGAGCAGAGAAAGCCTCATCCATTAAAAGCACTTCAGGATTATTAGCCAGAGCGCGAGCCAGTCCGACACGCTGTTGCATTCCACCGGAAAGATCGCCTACCATCTGATTTTCATATCCTTTCAATCCGACAAGCTTCATGCTTTCCATCGCTTTCTTCTCACGTTCCTCTTTCTTCACTCCCTGAAGTTCGAGGCCGAACGCGATATTGCTCAATACGGAACGGTGAGGTAACAGACCGAAATTCTGGAAAACCATCGCCAGCTCTTTCCGGCGAACGTGCAATAATTCTTTTTCGGAAATTTTAGATATATCTACTCCGTTTACAAGCACTTGCCCGGCAGTAGGACGTATCAGACGATTGATACAACGCAGTAATGTCGATTTTCCACTTCCCGAGAGTCCCATTATCACGAAAAACTCTCCTTCATTAATTGAAAGATTGGCATCTTTCACTCCTACCGTACAACCGGTATCTTTCAGAATTTCCTCTTTACTCTTATCTTTTTTCAACATCTTGAGGGCTTTCTGCTTCTCGTTACCAAAGATAAGGTACAAATCCTTTATTTCTATTTTACTCATATAATATATTGGTTTAGATTATAATATTTGTTTTGTTTTCAACTGCCGCATTCCTTATTCTCACTTACGATAAACAAGTTGAATGTTCGCATGGTTCAGTCATGTCACATGATAACATGACGGTCCGACGTTTTTTTAATGGTTTAAAAAAAACAGACAGAGTAGTTTAAAAGGAATAGAATTTGATAAGATTATCCTCTTAATGAACAGTAGAAAACAGTATTTTCATAAATAAATAACAGTCTGCTCTTGCATATTGTTGGCACAAAGGTAAGGAAAATAGATTAAATATGCAAATTTCATTCAGGTACGGAGTAATTCCAAAGATGCTTTTTCAAGTCTACGCATCCATTTTGTTTGAAAGAGATCCCTTCTTCCAACAAGAGTTGTTTCTGCTCTGTCCAACCCGGAACAAGCCGTCCCGACGCATTGACAACCCGATGACAAGGCGCAGATAAATCATCCGGAATCTGTTTCAAAGCACGCCCCACCATACGGGAACATTGAGACATTCCCAATAATGCGGCAATTCCCCCATAGGTAGAAACTTTACCTACCGGAATTTCTCGGACAACCTGATACACCTCTTGACAAAAAGATGCGGAAAGGCTCGCCTTATCTACTTTATAATCTTTCATCACTCAAACATTACTTTATTTCAGTTCCAAAACTAGATAAAAAGAAAAGAATTTGCAAATAATAAAAGCATTTCAAATAAAATATGCAACTTTATTTGCTTTATTTACAAATAATCCCGACCTTTGTACCCAATAAAAGCAACCCTATTATTAACAAAACAAGCACTGCTGTTATGAAAAAGAAAACTATCCTGTTCGCTTCTTGTTTATTGGGAGCACTGGCTTTCAGCTCCTGTGAGAAGAACCTTTATGATGAAAGCAAACAACCCGAGAAAGAAAAGAGAATAACAGACTTGAATATTCCTGCTGACTTTGATTGGGCTGATTCTCAAAACGCTAAAGTTAAATTCACTTGCCAAACAGCAACTACAATCTACGTATACTCTGAAAAAGATTGTAATGAGAATAGTCTAATGTTACAAATGGATGTGGATGCAACCACAAAAGAACTCCCACTTGAAATACCAGGATACTTAGAGAATGTATATGTGAAATATGAAGGAGAATCTAACGTATTCACTATTCCCGTTGAAAATGAAACGATTTCCATTTCAACAGTTCCTAAAACAAAAGCATTAGCCGGCAAAGCAGCAGCCAAAAGTGGAATGAATATATTTCAATTTTGCTATCCACAAAGTCGTGGTTATGCAACAGTTATGTTTGAAGACATGTATCCAAGTTTAGGTGATTATGATTTCAATGACTTTGTTGCATGGTACAAACTTCAAATACCAGAATTCTATCTTGATTACAAAAAAGGTGGATATTGTACAGAATATCTCTATATAGGATTCCAAGTCAGAGCTATTGGTGGTGTTTATGATTATGACCCATATATACGTCTGACTGATGTTAAATACGATGAAATCAATCTAAATCTAACTTCTGATTATCAAGATGAAAGATTCAAGATTCGAAAAGGACCAAACGGAGAAGTGATTCTTGTCTTTGAAAAACCTTCTATACCAGAGGGGTATAAATACTTTAATACCGATCCGAACCAAATGACCAAACCTGATCTGTTTGCTCCGTATATATATCTGCACTTCAAGTCATCAGTTAGAGTAGAAAGACTACAAAATAGTAAGGTGGATATATATCTGGCTAAGAAAAATCATGGACAGGAAATTCACCTTAAAGATTATAAATCTGTTTACGGTTCTCCACAAGAGAAATATGCAAATGAGAAGAATTTTGTATGGGGATTCAAAATACCGGCAGCAATATATCATGCCACTGAAACAACCAGCTTCCTGGAAGCATATCCCGATTTCGAAGCTTGGGTAACTAGCGGAGGAGAACAAAAGAAGATGTGGTGGGAGAACTGGAATAGCAAAAAATTGATTATCAATTAATCAACATATAGAATAAAGAGGTTACAAAACTTCATATTACTTATTCATTTAGGCGCGGATTACGCAAAACATGAATCAATCAGTCTCATGTTTGCGCAATTCGCGCCTAAAGCATACATATACCAGATTTACTATAATATCCAATCAAAGAAATAAGTTCTATCCTTTCCTCTTCAACAAATCTGTCGGACTCTCTCCAAACTGTTCTCTATAACATTTAGTAAAATAAGAAGGAGAACTAAAACCAACTTCATAACCTATCTCTGCCACTGTCATATCCGACGAGGCAAGCAGAGAAGCAGCTTTCTTCAAACGAGCTATACGAAGCAGTTCATTCGGAGAATAATTAGTCAGAGATTTAATCTTGCGGTAAAGTTGCACACGACTTAATCCCATATCCTTACCCAAATCTTCTACATTCAAATTTGAATCTCCCATCTTTGCCTCAATCAGAGCTTTGAATTTTTCCACAAAGTCTTTATCCATATCACAGACATCCTCTTTCGCCAACGTTTGTCCGTCACCAAAAAACTGTTTCAGGCGGCGGTGTGAATCTATCAGATTACGAACGCGTGCCAATAGTAATTGCGAACTAAAAGGTTTGGATATATAGGAGTCTGCCCCACCATCATATCCTTGAATCCGTTGTTCGTCCAGAGAACAGGCTGTCAGCAGAATGACAGGGATATGACACGTTTGCAATTCGCTTTTCAAGCGACGACAACATTCAATTCCATCTATTCCGGGCATCATTACGTCGGAGATAATCAAGTCCGGGACATATTTCATAGCTTTACGAATACCTTCCGAGCCGTCTGCAGCTTCTATAACAGTATAATCAGTATGAAGCAATCCATGCACATATAAGCGAATATCAGCGTTATCATCAATAATCAGAACGCAAGGTTTGGAAGAGTCGTAACTTTTTTCCAATTCCTCTTCTTCGTAAGTTAAAGCATCATTCAAGCTCGAAGAACCGGAATAACCGGAAGTTGCAGGAGTTGCCGGAATCCCAGCAACGGCAGAGGTTGCAGCATCGGTGGAGGTTACAGAAGTAGCAGGGACAGAGAATGCCGGAGAGTTTTCAGAAACAACAGTCTCGCAAGTCTGTACAGGCAAATCAACGGTAAAGATAGTTCCTTGCTTTTCATCACTTTCCACTGTGATGGTACCTTTATGCAATTCCACAAAAGCCTTTACCAATGCCAGTCCAATACCCGAACCGGCATGGTGCATATCTATCTTATAGAAACGGTCGAAAATATTCCGGATATGCTCCGCAGAAATCATTGAGCCGGTATTGGCAACAGTAAAGCGAATCCAACAATGATCGTCTTTAGTCAGGGAAGACAAGCGTACAGTTACTTTTCCATTCTCCGGAGTAAATTTGAAAGCGTTGGAAAGGAGGTTGAAATAGATGCGTTCCAACTTTTCTACATCTGCCAATGTGCGGTAATCCGTATCCGGTATATAATCGAATGAGAAATGAATATGTTTCTTCCGGGCTGCTGCCATGAAAGACTCGTTCCATCCCTCAAAAGAAGAAAGAATGTCTAACGAAATAGGAGTATATTCCATTTTTCCATTCTCGTATTTACGAAAATCCAGAATCTGATTGACAAGACGCAAGAGGATATTCACGTTTCGCTGAACTAACAATAACATTCGGCGCTGATCTTCACTCAAAGACGAATCAGCCAGTAAATGCTCTACCGGGTCGGCAACTAATGTCAGTGGAGTACGAAAATCGTGAGATATATTTGTGAAGAAAACCAGCTTGGCATGAGTCGCTTCTTCCAGTTGATGAGAAAGCTGGATAAGCTGATCCCGCTGTTCTTCGAGTTTGTCACGCTGTTCTTCAAGAATATCCCGTTGCTCTTCGAGTTTATCGCGCTGTTGCTCTACTTGTTTCTTCTGTTCGGACAACTCTTTATTCAGGCGATTCTTGGAACGGAGGGATTTATAGACTACCAACAACAATCCCGCTACTAATAAAAGAATAACCAAGCCGCCATACATCACGACCTGTTGTGTAGCTACACGCGACAGATACCCACCGATACGTCCGTTCAATGTTTCAATCTTCTGATCCAGTTCCGAGATATGGGTAGTCTGAAGTTGCATAACGTGCGCGTTCGTGCGGTCTACAACGGCAGTATTCATGACCGTTTCGCGAGGATAAGACTTCTTCTCAAGAATATTCATGGCCAGTTGCATCACTTTGTCCCCATTAGTCGGATAAATAAAAGTTGCATCCAGCACATTGTCAAGCACCAATTCAAGCCCGTTTCCTTTGCCGGGCAGGGCATCAATGCCAACAAAAATCATTTCCTTTTCACGTCCGGCTTTCTTCGCAGCTTGATAGGCTCCCGGAGCGATACGGTCGTTATGTGCATATACCGCATCAATCTTCGGATGACGGCGAAGCATACTATCCATTTCCACTTCTGCCGGTTCACGTTCCCAGGCAGCATCCGCTTTATCAATCAGTTTGATATCCGGATAATTGCTGATAGCAGCCATAAATCCCTGATGGCGTTCCATGGCAGGGGTGGAACCACCCAGTCCGGTAAGCTCCACTACATTCCCTTTCCCTTTCAGACTTGATGCGATATAATTTCCTACCGCACGACCTATTTCATAATTATCGGCACCGATATAGGCAGTATATTTATCAGAAAGTATCTTCCGGTCTACAAGAATGACAGGTATTCCTTTCTGATAGGCCTCCTCCACAATTGGAGTCATGGGAGCCGCTTCATTGGCGGAAATTATCAATAAATCAACTCCTTTATCTATAAAATAATGAACATCTTCCGCCTGCTTACGGTTATCATCCGCCGCCGAGCGGATTTCAACCGATACTCCATCATAAAACATCGCTTCGCGAAGAATCTCATCATTCATCTTGTGCCTCCAAGAGTCATCGCTACATTGGGCCACCCCAATACGGAAACGAGGCGCATCCTGCCGACAGGCCGCCAAGCCCAAAAGACAAAACAAGACTGTTATCCACTTCGTATATTTCATCGCTTCAATCATTCCCTTTCTTTCGTATATCTTTTGTATTTCTTTCTGTAATCCAAATTTCTCTCCCCGCATTATTTGCATTCACCACCGGGAAATACATCAGTTCCACTTTCACAGGGTTCAGCGTATATTTTCCAGTAAAGCGTGGAAGCAAAGGAACCGTAAACTGATAAGTACCTACCGGTAATTTTTCGCTAAAGATAACAGTTTTCTCTTTAAAATACTCACGATATACTTCAGAACGGGAGAAATTAACAGGTTTTGAGGCATAACTACAACCTGCCGGAACAGGAACTTCGAGCATCACATATTGCGCACCCTCCTGTTTCACCTGCAAGGTAACTGTCAATGTAACAGGTACACCCGCCACCAAAGAGTCTTTTTCCAAAGTCACCTCCACCTTGAAAGCATCACTCTGACGAGCATTCATCACACGCTTCATTGAATAGACACTATACAATAAAGGCTCTTTTCCCGTTTTTGAAATAAGCAGACTGTCGCCTGCTGTCAGCCGGGTATGGTAAGGAAAATCCGTAATCCGTTGGTGATCCTTACCGCTCACAGATACCGATGTTCCTGACATCCCTCCGGAATCTGCCAGCAAATCGGTCAGAACAGTTGCCACAGCCGAAGAAGCCTGGTACGTATTCCATCCGCGCTCCTTAGTCCGCAAAATATACAATTGCATATTTTCTTTCAACTTCCACAGAGAAGAGTCATTTTTAATAATCCGGTAGGCTATCAATGTATTTATCAGCTGATTTCCCTCCCAATAATAAGTACGCCGTCCGTCGTCACAGTAAACACCTCCGAGCAGATCCTTTTTCAGATAAGGACGTACACTATCACCCACATTCACCGAATCCACCTGTTGCTTGATTTCCCAGAGAAGCAGTTTCTCTTTCAGGTAGGAAAGAGGACGATAATACTTGTTTCTGCCAGCCAATGAGTCTTCTTTCTGTTCCAGTTGCCGGACGAAAGGTTCCAATAATCTGACTGCCGAAGAATAATCCGCCTCCACTTTCCACTCATGAAGAGCATGAAGTATTTCTATATCTTCCAGTTTCATTCCTCGATAAGGACGCGTATGAGCATACTCCACTTTCAAACCATTCAGATTCAACTCCACAGGATAACCTGCATCTTGCGCCATCTTCAAAGCCCGCAGAATATGTGCAGACATCCAGAAAGAAGTATTTTCAGAGTTCCCCCACCACGACCATAACTGATGTTTGTTCTGATGATTCGTCAGTCGATGGATAATAGATCGGATCGCTTTGTCTACTTTCACCTTTTCCCCCTTACTCTGCATATACTGTTGGTAAGCCAGCAGACCGATCAACTTGGATGCCAGCTGCTCATTGCACAAATATTTGTATCCTGTCAGATAATTCACCGATTCTTTATAGATATCCAACTGATTATCGGTGATACTCACCATCACTTCTTCATCCTCGCCGGATTGCACTTTGACCGTCTTTGCATCGGACAGAATACCCAATGTGCCCTGTGCCAATTCAGTTCCCTGTGGCAGTATCGGAATCGTATATTCCTCTCCATCCTGATAGCCATCGTCGCGAGTGAAAAGATAGCTGATGGTCACGCTATCGGCATGAACTGCCTGCATCGGCACTGTTTCATGAAATCCCTCCATGAAACTCACTTCCTGCCGTTTCAACGTATCCGTTCCGACGCAGAACTGTGTCTTTCCGGCTATGTGCTGCCCATCCAGATAATTGCGGATAGTCCCGACCACCGTACTCTGATCCCCCTCCACCAGGAAACGGGGAGTTTTCAACTCCGCCATCAACGGTTTGTAAGAGCGGACGAAACGTCGGAAAGTACCCGTCTGCAAACGACGGTTCATGCCATAAACGACAGTTTCCCATTTCGTCACATTATCGGGGAAAGTTGTTTCAAACTGTACCGTTCCGGTTTTATCCGTAAACAAACGAGGCTGCCAGAAAGCCACATCCGAAAAATTCCTACGTAAGCCATTCAATTGCATCAGTTCATTATACAACTGTTCGTTATCCGCTTCTTCTTTCGCTTTCTGATCTTGCTCTTCCAGTTTCTCCAAAGGTGCGGTTGCAGCAGCAGAAGAAGAACTTACCATTAATCCGGCAACAGCCCCCGTCAACGAAGATCTTGAACGCATGCCGTATCCTACAACGACCACTTCCTCCAGCGCCTGACTATCTTCTTCCAAAGTAACCAACAGATTGGCTCCGGGAGTTGCTCTCATCTCCTGCTGTTTAAAGCCGACATAACTAAACAAAAGCTGATCCCCTCCCCTGTCACAATCCATTTCGAAATATCCGTCCATGTCGGTGATCGTTCCCTCCGTCGTTCCTTTCACCACCACGCTGCACCCGATTAAAGGCTCTCCGGTAGCATCCGTTACATAACCGGAGACTTTACCGCCGTAATTGCGTACATACTGCCTGATCCTCATTTCCCTGTGACCAGGAAAGTTTGTACCGATCCTGCCAATTCCTCTTCCCAGCAAGAGCCACCCTGCTGACAACGAATCGCGTTCGTGTAGAGGCAGAGATTCCATATCTACATCCAGATAGGTATATGATTGTATCGTCAGAGCATCCTGTTTCAGATACTTTCCATTGTTATAAAGCAAAATCGCATCATACGTTCCGGCAGGAAACTTGGAATATATTCTATTCATTTGCACCAAGGTATCCGGATAAACCAGTTCTCCGGTAGTGCAGTCTTTAAAGAGCAAGTTAGCCACTCCGGTAGAATCTTTTTCTTCCGGAAGCCGGAAATTCAACGTCTTATCCGGCAGGGAGAAATAAATCCGGGTGGGATGCCAACTCTTTCCCTTGCGAAGTTCGGCCACCAGACTACGGAATCTTTCCGGTGATAAATGGTAATCATTCAAAGTCGGAATCTTTGCCACAGACGAAAAATTCAGATAAGCCGGGCACAGTTCCTCATCCTTATATTTATAAACCACATTGCCCTCGAATTCATAAGAGAAACCTCCCTCGTGCCGATACAACACACCATTCATATATTTCCAAGGTCCCGCCTCCACAGGACCTGCCAATATCTTTTTCTTGTAGCGCGACAGCTCCATGAGTGAAACCGGAAACAGCTTTCCATTATGTTTGAGCGAAGTATATACCGCCCCATCCATCACTGGAAGACGGCAAAGATACCGTTCATAACGCTTCTTCTCTTCCGAAGTAAACTTATACTCATCATATTTCCCTTTCCTCTGCCGCAACCAGACTACTTCCACTCCTTGCGGCAACTGATTCATATCGAAACTTAAAATCGTTTTCTTGCCCCGGTCGAAAGCCAGAGAATCAATGATGAAAGCCCTGTCGTGCATTCGCAACATTATCTTCTGCTTTCCCGACGGATGCAATACAGGAAAAGAATACTGCTTAGGCTGTTCCGTCCACGAAAAATAGCAGGGAACATCGTTCTGCTCAATCACATAGATATTCACCGCCCGCCCGTTCAGCATCACATAAGGAGCAAACTGGGTGGTTCCATCCGGTGTATCAACCGTCTGACGGAACAGATTTCCCGAAGGATAAGCAAACTGATAATAAGGCAACTTATCCAAATGAAGCAACTGGTTCCAATGCTGATAATCCAATGTGCCGGTATGTAGATACCCTTTTTGCTTCATTGAGTAGGAAGCACGTTGCTCGCGCGGACGGGGTGCACTCCCGTAATAGGGTAAATCGGGTACGTGATAATCCAGCTGCGTGTTGACCGCAAAAGCTGTCAGATCGACGTTGGATACCGGACGCCCTTGTATATTGGTCACGTTCAATTTTGTTTTCACTTTCTGACCGGGATACACTCGTTCCGGCAAATCAGATTCAATCACCAGCCGTTCGGAAGGTGAAGTGTACGAGCGTTTCAACATACATTCCTTATCCCCCATGAAATAAAATACTTCTACGTAATAGACGGAAGAGGGATCGATCTCTCCGGATTTGTGTTCCATCTCTTTTCCCGAACCTTTCTGCAACAGGCGGTTGCCTTGATACACATACCAGGAAAGTTCCAGCTGCAAAGGATTGGAAAGGGAGACACAGAACGAATCTTTTTCTATGCCGCCATTCAGTTCCAGTTTGGAGTCAAGTGCGGCGGAAGCAATCGTCGTTTCATATCCTGTTTCCGGTATTTTGAAACGATAGTCCGTCACCGCCTGATTGAACGGTTCGCGATAGGGCAAACGCACTTTCTTCACTTCTTTCTTTTCACCATAGGTCAGTTCGGCCGCCACAGGACGCTCCACTCCCAGGTCGAAGAATGAAAAGCAAATAGTATCCGCCTGCGTAGTGCACTGCATATCATAGCACGAATAGTAGAAAGTCGCTTTGCTCTGCTGCTCCAAACGGTTATTGTCTGCCGTAAGCAAAACTACATTCACCGTATAGAAGCAATCGGAAGCTCCGAATATCCGAGCAGGAATATCTACCGAAGCTTTCCCGGAAGCATCCAGTTCCGCCTGCACGGACATCAGTGTATCGGGCAAAGAAAGTATCTGCGCATACGACTTCAGTACCTGCTGTCTGCCGACAGTCACTTCTACATTCACCTCCCGCAAAGGAAGTCCGTTGGCATCCGTTGCACTGATATCCATGCGGTTACTCTGCGATGCATATTGCACATTCGAAGCCAGCTTCACCAACAACTTGTTTCCGTTCAGTTCGTAGTCTTCATATTTGAAATTGGTGGAGGCTACGATGCGTCCCCGCTTATCACGAAGCTGTACGGTATATCTCTGATCGAGCTTCAGGTTCAATGAATCCGCCAACAGGAATTCTCCGGCGAAGCCTCCCGGATGGTAAGGGACGACGGACATTATCTTCTTATAGTCACGCCAGGAAGAACCGACACGCATCCACAATGAAAGTTCCTGTTTCAGAGGACGTTTATGTTCGGAGAGAGCATAAGACTTGAAACGGACAGTTTCGCCCGGTCTGTATTTATTCTTGTCAGTAATCAGGTAACTATAAAACTCCGGTGCATCTTGCCGGTCATAATCATTTTTATACCAGGGTGGTACAAGGTGTTTCCTCAAATCGAATACCGCACGAAACTTATCCACTTCAACCGTCAAAATGTGCTGTTCTTTCTGGGACCAGTTATCGTCAGTATATGTCTGACTGTCTTCATCGTAATAAACAACCTTGCTGCCTACCCGCACTTTGGCATCTTTCCTGATTGTTCCCCCGGCATCAACCACCTGCAAGGTAAGTACACCATACTCCTTGAAAAGGAAAACATGAAAAGGAATCACCGGAGCATAACGGTAATGAACTTCGTTCCGCTCTACATCAGCCAGCAGAAAATGCCCTTTGACCGGAGGGTTGTTCCAAGTTTCCGTGAAACGGGCAAAAGGAGTCTGCTGTATTTTTTTCCACTGTTTCTGTCGGAGTTTGCCTTTGAGAAGTTTCAAGGCCTCTTTGTTGGTCAGTTCGAAAACGATCGTTTCGGAAGAGGCATCGTCCCAGAGCATCGGTTGTCCGAATGCTCCATTGGCAAAAAGCAGGACTCCCAATAACAACAGGCTCTTTAGCTGGCATAGCATTGTGTTCATGGTATTCGATAAATAGATAGATTGAGAACAAAAATAGAAAATAAAACTGTGAGTATGCTATAAATCACCCGATTATTCGCAATCTTATCCTCTGAAAAAAAGTAAAAATAGTCCCCATACTTACCCAGGAAACCATTAACAAACGTATAAAGCGTAATACAAACACTTAATTGATGTTATAAAACATCTCTTTTTATTTGGATTATTTGCAAAGTTGACAGAAGTCCGTATCTTTGCAATGTGTTTTTCATAGTATTAGATTTAAGGTTAACAAAGGTTGGAGCAAGGCGTTGCTCCTTTTTTTATGCCTGTATCTTTCGTACGTACAAAAAACAAGAGGTACACCCCCACGAAATGAAATATACCTCTATGCTTACTATCAATAAAAGAATTACATCAGTCTATCTTTCAAAACCTGCGGAAGTTCGGGCATCGCACCGCTCTGTGTGCAGACATAAGCAGAAACCTCGACAGCCAGTTTATGCGCTTCGGGCACCGGTTTTCCATTGAGAATGGAAGCACAGAAAGCAGCCGTAAAAGAATCGCCTGCACCCACTGTGTCGGCAACCGGTACTTTGGGCGTCTCCTGGAAAGAGACAACGCCCGGAGTGAACACATAGCTGCCATTGATTCCACAAGTGAGAATCAGCATCTTCAGGTTGTATTTTGCCAACAGAATCCAGCATTTATCCTGCAAATCGATACCGGGATAACCAAACATACGGCTGATAGTCACCAGTTCTTCGTCGTTTATCTTCAGGACGTTGCAGCGGCGGAACGATTCACGCAATACCTCTTTTGAGTAGAAATCCTGGCGGAGATTGATATCAAATATCTTGAGCTGTCCGTCTATATCAGGCATCGTATCCAGAAAGCGATTGATAGTGGCACGGCTCACGTCATTACGTTGAGCCAGCGAACCGAAGCAAACAGCACGTGTGCTCAAGGCCAAACGTTTCAGTTCATCCGTAAAGGGAATGTTATCCCACGCCACGCCCTCTTTGATTTCGTAACAAGGCACGCCCTCGTCATCGAGCGTCACCTGCACCGTACCGGTAGGATAGTCTACCTGTTCAATCTGCATCTTCAACTTCTTCTCGTTGAATACTTTCAGAATTTCTTCTCCCAGTTCATCCCTGCCTACGGCACTCACTACACGACTGTCAAAACCAAACTGTGATACATGATAGGCAAAGTTTGCCGGAGCACCACCGATTTTCTTTCCTTCGGGCAACACATCCCAAAGTGCTTCGCCCATTCCTACAATTATATTATTCATGATATACAGGTTTTATTGTTTCCAAAGTTATAAAATTATTTTCTGATACGGAACGTATAATACAAAAGATAAAGCACGCCCACCGTCATTACGGCGATAGCACCATTCTGTCCCATGGAAGTATCCGAAGCCACTCCCATTGCCAACGGAAACACCGTCCCGCCGAAAAGTCCCATAATCATCAAGCCGGAAACTTCGTTTTTCTTACCCGGCAGATAAAGCAATGCCTGCGAGAAGATGACGGAAAATACATTGGAGTTGCCGAAACCAATCAAAGCGATGCAAGCATAGATAATTGCCTTTTCATGGAAGATAAACAAACCGATCATGGCAATCAACATCATCACCACACTAATGCCGAAGAAAGATTTCGGAGACATCTTACGCAAGATGAAAGAACCCAGAAAGCAACCTGCCGTACGGAAAATAAAATAAAGACTGGTTGCAAAAGCAGCATCATCCAATCCCATGCCGATGCGCTCCATCAAAATCTTCGGGGCGGTAGTATTCGTACCTACGTCAATGCCGACATGACACATGATGCCAATGAAACAAAGCAGAATAAACGGTTTGCCAAGCAGGGCGATACATTGTCCGAAAGTAGACGGTTTGCCATCTTCTTTCTCCTCTTCAATCTGTGTGACATTGAGCAGAAGAATAGCGATGACGGCCACAATCATATAAATAGGGAACAGGATGCGCCAGCCTAAATCGAAAGTCGGAATGGCCTGTGTCGCTCCCCACATGGCGATATAAGGTGCCAGGAAAGAAGCAATGGCTTTCACAAACTGGCCGAAAGTCAGGCTACTCGCCAAGCGGTCGCCACGCACGATATTGGAAAGTAACGGATTCAGAGAAGTCTGCATCAACGCATTTCCGATGCCCAGGAGGGAGAAGGAAATCAACATCAGCATATAGCTGTCGCCAAAAACGGGTAGTAACAAAGAAGCGAAAGTCACAATCAAACTAAGCAATACGGTTTTCTTCTGACCAATGCGGCTCATCAGCATGCCGGTGGGTACGGAGAAAATCAGGAACCAGAAGAATACCAGTGACGGAAAGATATTCGCCTGTGAGTCTGACAGACCAAGGTCTGCCTTTACGTAATTGGAGGCAATGCCTACCAGGTCAACGAATCCCATGGCGAAGAAGCAAAGCATCACCGGGATTAGTTTGGAGAGGGAAGAGTTTTTACTGTTTTCCATTATTTTATCTTTTATATGATGAATTCTGTTTCCATAGGGCGGAGCACATAACCCTATGGCAATGTATGCATCAGTCCTTTATATAGTTGATGTATCTCCCGTTCCTTGTTACTTTAAAGCTACGGTCTTGTTGGGTTACCACGGCCGTGGTAGCTTCTTCCCACGGCTGTGAAGAGTTCTCACCACGGCTGTGAAGAGTTCTCACCACGGCCGTGGGAGGATCTCGTCACGGCCGTGACGAACTAACAGAACTGTGGCTTTGAAGAAAGTGTCTCCGCACTTTAGTAGAACTCTTCCACTAGGACAGACGTACTCTTCCATAAGGAAAGACGTATTAGTCTATAGGGAAAGAAGTATTCTACTCTAAAGAAACGAGAAAAGAGCGCATAGAGTAAGAAGAATGAGCTTATTTCTTCAACTTGTAGATCACAAACGAATCTACTTTATACGCTCCTCCTTTACTGTAAAAGTCGATATGAGTGTAAGGTTCCGACGGGAATACCTGATTAGTCATCACAAAACGTCCGCCATCACCAAAGGCTTCCACACTGGATTTATCGACAAAGAGACGGAGTTTCAATTCGTCTTTTCCACTTTCAATGGTCGTCCAGGTCAACATTGGGAAGTTCTCATTGAAACCAACCTCCCCGCTCTTGCGGCGGTCCATCGAGAATTTCTTTTCTTTCATGTCATATTGCATATCCACTTCTTCGCCTTTGTCATTGTAGAGACGGAAGCCGATTACATCCGCATGTTGATTTTCGATAGTCAGTTCTATTTCGTATGCACCCTCATTGCCGGCAATCATGTCTTTGATGGTACGTGTTCCGTTCACTTTGAACGAGCGTTTCTTGGAGATGTCACGCAGTTTCAGCAGTTCGGGAGAGGGAGCCGACTGAAGATAAGTTTCGCCATCTACGGTGAATAGGCTCAAATCGCGAGGAACAGAGTTCGGACTACGGTATTGAGAGGTAGGAACATCGTTTGCATATTGCCAGTTGCTCATCCATGCGATAGCGATGCGACGGTTGTCGGGAGCATCACTCCAAGTTACAGTGGCGTAATGGTCTTTTCCCCAGTCCATCCATTTGGTTTTGGAGGGTGATTCATTTACAAATTCTTTTCCGTTGAAGGAGCCTACAAAATATTGAGTAGCCGAGTCACCGAAAGGACCGTCGCCGAGGCTGCAAAGCAGTACCCATTTCTTTTCATTCGTTCCTTCTACCGGGAGTTCGAATAAATCGGGACATTCCCAAACGTTTCCGTGTGCGCCGTGTCCTTTGCCAAAGCTGCTTTCAAATGTCCAGTCTTTCAAGTTGGGGGAAGAGAAGAATTGCATTTCCTGCCCTACTGCCAATACCATGATCCAGCGTTTGGTGCCTTCGTACCAGAATACTTTCGGGTCGCGGAAGTCACGTGCTTCGGATACTAATACAGGATTGTTTTCGTATTTGGTAAAGGTACGTCCGTTGTCGGTGCTGTAAGCAATGCTTTGCACCTGACGGTCGCCGTTTTGTGTATAGATGGCGACGATGGCGCCTGCACCGAAGCCGGCGGTATTATGATGATCTATCACGGCGGATCCACTGAAGATAGTGCCGAATGCATCCGGGGCGATTGCTACGGGGCGATGTTCCCAGTTTACAAGGTCTTTGCTGATGGCATGTCCCCAGTTCATATTTCCCCATTTGGAGCCGTAAGGGTTATATTGGTAGAAAAGGTGGTATTCGCCGTCTTTGTATACCATTCCGTTCGGGTCGTTCATCCATCCGTAGAGGGGAGAAAAGTGATAGGTGGGACGGAACTTTTCACGGTTGCTTGTATCGAACGTATCGGACAATTTCATTTCCTTGCAGCAAGCAGTGTTGTCCGGTGAAAGGTTGACACGCACCGGGTCGTTGGAGTTCATTTTAAATTTGAAAGAGATTAGTTTGCCGGAATAGTCGGAAAGGTCTACCGGAACAAAGTAATCGACTTTATGGATGGCCAGACGGACATCGAAGTTCTTTACCTCTTTATTATTAACAATCATGCTGATACGCACATCGGGCGATGCATCTTCTACGGGCAACAACAGATACTTCTGGTTAGTGTTGACACGTACGAGGCAATGTCCTTCTCCTAAATCTTTAATTAATAGAGGAGAGTTGTCCGCACGGGCGGATAGAGAGATATTCATCACAATCATACAAAATAAAACCGCGAAGGTTTGAATTTGTTTGGAAGAGAGTCTTAAATTCATGCTTTATGGTATTAAGGTTGTTACAGTGCAAAGATAGGCGCTCCGGGATGAAACGCCTATCACTTTTGTTTCAAACACTGTAAAAGATGTTACTTTTCTATTAATAGGTGCTCACTTGAATATCTGATACAGTGATTTCGCCTTTATAACAACAGAGTGACCACGGATTCTTCTGCATTTGATAGATGCGGTTCGTGAAAGATAACTGGTCGTTGATGTAAGTCACACAAACCGACTGATCACTGTAAATCGTCACACGGTATTCATTATCCGCCGGGATATTGAATTTGTTATCAAACAAGTATTTGGCATTGTCACCGTCTTTCTCGAAGTTGGCTTTACCCTCGTCAGCGTTGACGTGGATGCTATACCATGATTTGGAGTCCGTTCCACGGACGAAAGAGATTCCAAAACGATCTGTATTCGAGGATGCTTTTACGGTAAAGGAAATCTTGTTGTGCACTTTCAACCGGTTGAAGATGACGGAAGCTCCTTCGGCCAACGTATAGGTTTTACCGCTTTCTGTTACGTTTCCGTCTTTAGCCATCACTTTTACCTCTTGTGCGGAAGTGTATTTACGGTCGATTGCATCGGGAACTCCAAGGGTTAACGTACCGTCTTCGTGCTGAATGAGGCGTTGTGCCACCAAGTTGCCAGCCCATTCGGGTTCTACATCCCCTACGTTTCCATTATCATTACCGGCACGGGTAGGACACCAGCCCCAGATGTAACGGTTGGTTCCATCAGAAGCAGTCTTGCCTGCATAGAATGCACGGCTGTCCAACATACCTTCCCGATTGTCCGGCCATATTCCGTCATCATTGGCGGTGGTTGCTTTCAGTTCTTCAAGTGTTCTGCCTTTGAAGTATTGTACCTTGCGCATGAAGGAAGCTTGTTCCGAATAGACCAGATACCACCAGTCTCCCATCTTGAATACGTCCGGACATTCATAGAAACGGTCCCACATCATGGTCATAAATGTGCCGGCAGACGCCCACTCTTTCAGGTTAGTAGAGGTGAATTCGGCAATGTGTCCTTTTCCGTTTTTACGGGTGGCAATCAGCATGTGATAAACGCCGTCTTCAGTCTGGAACAGGAACGGATCGCGGAAGTCATTCTTGTCATAGCCGTACGTATCTCCTTTCAGATAGAAAGTGCGGTTCTTGGTCCATGTTTTAAAGTCGGGAGAGGTAGCTACCATAACTACCTGGGCATTCTGGTCGGAAGAAGGTTTGAATTTATTGCCGGTGTAGAAGGTGTAGTAGAGTTTATCAACCGGATTATAGATGGTACCTCCTGTACCGATGGCAGCATCCTGTTCGTCACGACCTCCACACGGAATCAGTTCGCCGAGAGATTCATAAGTAGCACCATCTTTGGTGGCCACCCCGAAAATGGGGTGGTAAGTAGCTTCGGGGTTCGGACGGTAGTCTTGCAGGTACATCACTTTAAAGTCTTTGGCAACCGGATCATAGAATGGCATCGGGTCACCAACAAAGCCTACCTGCGGTTTATAGTACATCGAGAAGCCATGCTCGTCGGTCGATTGGAAGTAAGTGGCTGTACCGTCCCAGTCTCTTTGAGTCAATACGGGATCCATCTCATCACTGCAAGCGCTCATTGAGGCCAACAGCGTGGTGATTGCTATATGTAAGATCATATTTTTCATAATTATTGCTTATTCTTTTATTTACATAAGTAGTTGATTGCATTCAGAGTCATTTGCTCTACGTTGTAGTGGTAGTAGTCGGCAGAAGCGTCTACGCCTTTACCGTACCAGTCGTAACAACCGGAGCCGATACAGATCGTGCGTCCGCTATTGGCGCGCGGCTCGAATTCGGCAATGACTACTGCACCGTCACCTCCACGTGCCAGGTCAATTCCTCCAGTCAGGTTACGCCATTCGTTCAAGTCGGCATAACCTCCCCAGTCTGTTCCGATATGCCATTGTGCCGTACTATTGGTAGTCGCGTAACCAGCATCAAAGGTATAGACTCTTGTTTTGTCACCATCTTTCCATCTTAAATCCTGAAATAACGGATGCGACTCGTTGCCGACAATTGGAAAGCTCCATGCCCCATCAACGACTTCGGGTGAGTCTTCACTTCTTCCCCAACTGTTGTTGGGTACACGCTCGTCTTTTGCAATGCTAAGGTCCTTAATATAGAAAGTTGCATAGCGGGTCAGCAACAGGTTACCACCGTTTTGATAGTAGACTTTAAATTTCTCTACGGCAGCTTTCGCATCATCCGGCAAAGGAGGATTATCGCCATTGTCTGCATGGAAATGCCACCAGATTGCAGTATATTTACCTAAATCTACTTTTCCGTCTACTACATCTTTGAATGAGATGTATTCGGACATGGATATATTATCCATCATCCACTGGGCAGCGGCTTTTTCTTCAGGACTTGTCAGTTGGCTCACAGAAGAAGCTGTGCCGATAAAGGCAGTCGGAATTACATTTCCTTGAGTAACTGTTACTACATAAGGAGTCACTGCCGAACGGTAAGTTGCCGTATAAGTGACAGGGTTGGTAAAGTCCTGGATGCTGCCGGATGCCGGAGTCACAGTGACTCCATCTGATCCGGTGAATGTACCTTTCAACTGGGTGATATCCACTGTCAGTGGAACAACTACAGAGATTGTTTTTGATAGCTGGTCTACTTTTCCTACATAAGTATCATTCAACTTAAAGGTCAGTATCTTTGCTTCGTCTCTCTTCACGGTAATCGTATAGCTCATCTGTACGTCGCCATTCTTCACGGTCAAAGATACGGGAAGAGAAAAGTCGATTGTTTCACCAATAGCGATGCTCGCCGTAGTACCTTCGGAAAGATTGATTTCACTGACGGCCATCCGGGTAACGTCATAATCGTAAGGTACTCCTACTACGATTGTCTTATTCTGGTAATCGATCGTTCCTGCGTATTCATCCAGTTTGATAGAGTTTACCCATACATCTCCGTCCAGACGAAGATTGGATTTGAAGTCATCGTTACATCCCGCAACTGTCAGGCATGCTACAGTCACCAACAGGATGGTATAGAGTTGTTTTATGATTGATTTCATTTTATTCTTTGTTTTAAGATTGATGATTACCAACCGAAATTCTGTGTATAATTTCCGTTACTGGCACTGATCTGTTCGAATGGAATTGGAAGGTATTCGTTCTTATTTTCCGTAAAACCTGCATTCTTGTAAATAGAACAACGGGCTGCTTCGGTCACATAATAAGCATTGATAACGTCTTTGGCTTCTCCCCATCTTACGAGGTCAAAGAAACGTGAGCTTTCCATACCGAACTCTATACGGCGTTCCCATTTCAGCATTTTCATGGCTTCGTCCTGTGTATATGCTTTCAGTTCATAAGGAGTTACTTTGAAGTTTACTCCGTACTCTTCTTTGTAATTGAAGATCAGCATTGTACTTCCGGCTGCACGGCTGCGTACATCATTGATGAGTGAAATGGCGTCGGCAATACGTCCGTCGTTCAACTGTATCAGGGCCTCGGCACGCATCAGCAATACATCTGCATAACGGATGACGATATGATTCAGGGAACTTGCCCAATAAGAACCTTTCTTCAGGCAGTCACAGTCCGGGTCTACATTCTCTTTGAGCGAAACATAATATCCGTAAAGTCCCTTGCTACGGCTCCAGTCATCATTCTTCTGAATCAGGTAGCCTTCGTTGTATTTATAAGGGAAGCCCGGCATACCTACCGTGTGGAATAAACGGGGGTCTACATTGTCCGTTGTAACCTCGTAGTTTTCGTTATCGTAGGTATTGAACAACGGTTTTCCCTGCGAGTCGGTTTTGAAAGCGTTTACCAGATTCTGGCTCGGTTTGTGGAAATCACAGCAGCCTAGTATCTGCGGAGTTGTCAGTCCCATTCCCCAGTTCAGGTTACCGTTGTATGTTCCGTCGTTGATAGAATATTGAATCGCCCATACAGACTCCGCGCCATTTTCGTATTGAGGCAGGAAGTTCATGCTATAATCATTTTCCAATCCGTAACCAGCTTTAGCCATGATGAGAGGATCGGTATATTTCACTACCTGTTTCAAGTCTTCTTCGTTGATACCGGTAAGATTGTTGTTCGCTCCATCCTGACGGTAAGCCTTATACAGGTAAGTCTTTGCCAGGTAAGCAGCAGCCGCAGCCTGTGTAGGACGTCCTTTTTCTATTTGCACTTCCAGCAGGTTGTCGTAGGCAAACTGAAAGTCGTCTGCTATCTTTTGCCATTGTTCGTTATTGGTATAGGTGGTATTCGAAAGCTTGTTGTAAGCATCCGGTTCCATGTTTTCATCGTCTACTATAACGATCTTCTTAAACAGTTGCTTCAACATGAAGTGAGCATGTCCGCGCAGGAACCTCATTTCAGCAATGCGCTGGTTCTTCAACGGATAAGTCTTTTCATCCATCAGATCGAGTGATTGCAAGGCTGTGTTGGCACGGGTGATGCATTGATACAGTCTTTTCCATATATCGTTGATGTTCCAGTCGGTAGTGTTGATACCTTTAGAAATCTCCAGTGCGTTGAACACACCACCGTCTTCCGTACCGGAACCGCCCTTATAACAATCGTCGGAACGTACGTCATAATTCCAAAGCGAGAAGGAAGAGTTGATGTCGTCACCTGTTGCCCAAATGGCGTAGGCTGAAATTACGAGGTTGTCCACGTATTCGGGAGAAGCGATCTGATCGCCGGTCACAATACCCTGCGGAACCTGACGATCCAAAAAATCGTTGCAACTGCTTGTCAGCAAGGTTAATCCGATGGTTGCTATGTATAGTATCTTTTTCATGATAGTTCGTTTTATAAATGAAGTGAATTAAAATCCGATGTTAAGTCCGAAGGTGATATTCACAGGGATCGGATAAGAGAAGTTCGGGTTTTCGGGGTCTTCTCCCGTAAAGTCTTTACTCTTGATCGTCAGCAGATTTTGTGCGCTGCAATAGAAACGTAAACGTTCCATTCTCAACTTCTTGGAGATTACTGCCGGAACTGTATAGCCTAATTGGATATTACGCAGTTTCAGGAAAGAACCGTTTTCAACAAAGTAAGTGGAGACGCGTTGTTCATTGTTTGTATCGCTGCGGGTCAATGCCGGAATCGTAGAGTTCGGATTAGTAGGCGACCAGGCATTGAGCAGGCGGGTTCCCTTATTCAGGAAGCCGACGTTGGATGCACTCCAGAAGTCACTTTTCTTCTTCACGTCACTGATGATATCTACTCCCTGAACGCCTTGCCAGAACATAGTCAGATCGAAGTTCTTATATTCCAGGTAGATATTCAATCCGTAGCTGAAAGCAGGAGTCGGATCGTAAATCCATTCCTGGTCTTTTTCATCAATCACACCGTTATGGTCGATGTCGCGGTAGCGGATACGGCCAACGGCTGCACCTTCCTGCGTAGCGTGATTATCCACTTCTTCTTGTGATTTGAAGATACCATCGGCAATGTAGCCCACTTGTGAGTTGTATGTATGACCGACTACACTTTTTACTCCATTACCACCAAACTTTCCATTGGCAGCCACTGTCTCCGGCAGTTCAAGAATTTCATTCCGGTAAGTGGAGATGTTTCCGTTCAGGTCGTAAGTCAGTCCGAAGGCAGTCTTATTGCGGTAGCCCAAATTGAATTCAAAACCCTGGTTTTTCATTGCGCCCGAATTAATCCAACGGTTGCCACCTTCTCCCAATACTCCCACACCTGCCATTTCAGTCAGGATATCGGTTGTTTTCTTGTAATAGTATTCCAATGAACCGTACAAGGATTGCTTGAACAGGCTGAAGTCGATACCGACGTTCGTCTGTGTGGTTGTCTCCCACTTGATATTGTCATTACCGATCTGGTTACGTTTGAATCCGGAAGGCAGAGTACCGCCTCCGTTAGAACCTGTAATATCGTATGCCGTACCGTAGCTTTGACCGCCAAATGAATCTGTTGTTCCATAATTAGGAGCGTAGATAGTGTAACGGGCAAGGTTGGAGATTTCCTGATTACCGGTCTGTCCCCATGAAGCACGCAGTTTCAGATCGTCCAACCAAGTCAGTTCCTTCATAAAGCTCTCCTGTGTGATGCGCCATCCCAAAGAAACGGAAGGGAAAGTGGCATAACGATGGTTTTTACCGAAGCGGGAAGAACCGTCACGACGGAGCGTCAATGAAAGCAGATATTTGTCAGCGTAAGAATAGTTCATTTTACCGAAGAAAGAGACAAGCGAGTAACCCTCACCGGCACCGTAAGCCTGTGCTGTGCCGCTACCTGCATCGGGCCACATATAGTCGGGAGTAAGGATAGAGAAATCTTCTTTATAGCCGGAGAAATGACTGTCGTCTTCCCGGTTCAGCTCCATACCTGCCATAACGTCTCCACGATGTTTGCCTATTTCCAACTGGTAAGTGGCAATGGCATTCCACATCCATTTGGTCCAGTGTTCCTGTTTGGCTTCCACTGCACTCTTGCCGTTGTTGGTCTGTGTTCCTTCCTGATAAGGATAGGTGAAGTAACGGGCTTGCTTATTTGCGTAGTCCAGACCAAAAGTAGAACGAACATTGAATCCTTTGAAGAGGCTTAGATTCACATAAGCATCACCGAACATACGCCAGTAAGTGTATCGGTTGTCTTTGTTGTATTCGAGTACGGCGCGAGGATTACGACGGTCCGGCCATCCGCCTACCGGTCCTCCCCATGAACCATCCGAAGCATAAACGGGGATAGCGGAAGGAATGTCCAAAGCAGTTTCAATAATTCCGCCGGGAGCTTGTACTTCCGAAGTACGGTTTAAGGTGAAATGCTGGCCGATAGTCAATATATCATCAATTAATTTATAATCGCTGTTCATACGGGCGGAGAAACGGTCGAAGTCTGTATCTTTGATTACACCCAGGTTTTTGTAATATCCCAGAGAAAAGAAGGAAGAACCTTTCTCCGAACCGTTGCTGACAGAGAGATTGTATTGCTGGATAACACCTGTACGGGTAATTTCATCAAACCAGTCGGTATCTGCCACAGGCATTGTATTCTTCGAATCCAGGTATTTGGAAAGACTCATACCATATAGTACCGGATTTCCGTTGGCATCGTAACCCCAATTGTAGTTATATCCCAAGGCATTGCCGTTCGGGTTCTCACCATCGTTTACATAGGCTTGCCACATGGCACGTCCGTACTGTTCCGTATTCAACACGCCCATCTTACTTTGATACATGGAAGCTGAAACCGAAGCATCAAAATTGATTTTAATCTGGCCTTTCTTTCCTTGTTTGGTAGTAATGACGATAACTCCATTTGCAGCACGCGAACCGTAGATGGATGCTGAAGCAGCATCTTTCAGTACTTGAATGGATTCAATGTCGTTTCCGTTCAATTCGTGCATACCAGCTTTGGTAGGAACTCCATCGATAATATAAAGAGGATCGTTGTTGTTCAGCGTACCGATACCGCGAATACGTACGGTAGCTGATCCGCTCGGATTTCCATCCGCTGTAATGTTCATACCGGGCACGCGGCCTTGAAGTGCTTTCACCGGGTTGTTCTCCCCTTGCTTCTGGATTTCGTCTACTTTCACTACGGAAACAGCACCGGTCAGGTCGGCTTTACGTTGAGTGGTATAACCTGTTACAACCACTTCATCTACCATTTGAGTGTCTTCTTCCAATAATACATTAACGATAGCAGCCGATTTTACGGTCACCGGTTTATAACCAATATACGTAATCTTTAGAGTAGAGTTAGCCGGAACCGAAAGGGTGAAATTACCATCTAAATCAGTAATTGTTCCATTAGCAGTAGCTGTAGCTTCAACAACAGAGGCGCCGATGACCGGCTGTCCGTCCGTTTTAGAAGTAACGTTTCCTTTCACCGTAATGTTTTGCCCCCAAAGGACTGACATGAAAGCAAACAGGAAACAAACGCTGCAAAGAAGTTTTTTGTTCTTCATAATACGATGCATTAGTTTGATGTTATTAAATTAAAAGTACGAATTTTATCTATATCGATAATGCAAATTACGGTTGATTTATATCAAACGACTGAAAAAAATGTTTCAAAGGCTATAACATTTGTTGCATAGAACGCTATTTTATAGGGTTTTATACATGTTTTCTTTCATTACGGGAATTCTTGGATTCATATTCTTTTATAATCGCAGAAAACGCTACCTTTGTATAGTGATATAAGCCCAAAGAAAGAACGACTCTTCATTAAATAATAAACTCTAAAAATAAGATTCATGACTAAGCAACAAGCTTTAAAACTCTTTGAAGAAAGAAGAGTACGTACGGTATGGGATGATGAACAAGAGAAGTGGTATTTTTCAATAGTAGATGTGGTTAGCATCTTAACCGAAAGTACCGATGGACGTAAATATTGGAATAAACTAAAACAGAGACTTAAAGAAGAGGGAAATGAAACGGTGACAAATTGTCACCAGTTGAAAATGCAGGCAGTTGATGGTAAAATGCGCCTTACCGATGTTGCCGATACCGAACAGCTTCTCCGCCTTATCCAATCTATTCCTTCTCCTAAGGCAGAACCTTTCAAACTATGGATGGCTAAAGTTGCCAGCGAACGGCTAAACCAAATACAAGACCCCGAATTATCAATTGACCAGGCTTTAATGGATTATAAACGTATGGGATACTCTGATAGCTGGATTAACCAATGTCTGAAATCAATAGAAATCCGTAAAGACTTGACTGATGAGTGGAAGAAACATGGATTGCAGGAAGGCGTTCAATTCGCTACACTCACAGATATTATTTATCAGACATGGTCAGATATGACATCTAAAGAGTACAAACAATTTAAAGGATTGAAAAAAGAGAACTTACGGGATAACATGACCAATAAAGAATTGGTATTAAATATGCTTGCCGAACTTTCAACTAAAGAAATATCTGAAACCAGCGATCCGGAAACATTCAGTGACCACATAGATATTGCTCAACAAGGAGGAGAAGTAGCCCGTAATGCCCGACTGGAACTAGAAGCTAAAACAGGAAAGAGAGTAATCTCTCCTCTTAATGCCCAAAGTGGTATCCTACTGAAAGGTAAATCTGAAGACAAATCGAAAGAAGGATCGGAAAATGAACTTAAAGATTGACTCTAAAATAATCCAATAAATCAACGATATGAAAACAATCTCCAACAAACAACTTACGATTCAAGTATCTCCTCACGGAGCTGAACTCTGCAGTATCGTCGCCAATGGAAAAGAATATCTGTGGCAAGCCGATCCTGCTTTTTGGAAACGTCACTCTCCTGTCCTATTCCCAATTGTCGGGAGCGTATGGGAAAATGAGTATCGAAATGAAGGGGTTCCCTACACGCTTACTCAACATGGTTTTGCCCGTGACATGGAATTTACGCTTGTTGCTGAAAAAGAGGATGAAGTGCGCTACCGTCTTGTCAGTAATGAAGAGACTTTGCAGAAATATCCGTTTCCATTCTGTCTGGAAATAGGTTATCGTATTCAGGGAAAACAAATTGAGGTTATGTGGGAAGTGACAAATACCGGTGATAAAGAAATGTATTTTCAAATTGGAGCACATCCCGCTTTCTACTGGCCGGAGTTTGATGCAAACTGTTTGGAAAGAGGATTCTTCGGATTTGACCCAAAAGACGGTTTGAAATATATTCTCATTTCAGAAAAGGGATGCGCTGATCCTTCCACAGAATATTCTTTAGAGTTGACAGACGGATTATTACCACTGGACACGCATACTTTTGATAAAGATGCTTTGATACTGGAAAATGAACAGGTCCGTAAAGTTACCTTATATAATAAAGAGAAACAGGCTTATCTAAGTTTACATTTTAATGCTCCGGTAGTTGGTCTTTGGTCTCCACCTGCAAAAAATGCTCCTTTTGTCTGCATCGAACCTTGGTACGGACGTTGCGACCGCGCACATTATACTGGTGAATATAAAGATAAGGACTGGATGCA
>ENA-ORND01000645-ORND01000645.1-human-gut-metagenome-genome-assembly--contig:-NODE-645-length-28826-cov-3.403427_pt1 | contig 28826 bp, 19 predicted proteins | sample MGYA00242111_ERZ509014 | MGnify/ENA primary metagenome ERZ509014 (study PRJEB26280, sample SAMEA2338694) | human gut metagenome | biome: human gut; feature: human-associated habitat; material: faeces... | reverse complement strand
GCATCTGTCTCCTGAAAAACGTACTCAACCTTAACCTTTTTTTCTATACGTGAGCCGACGATACGTTTAAAATCATCCTCGATTGCGTGTTTTATAACAAAAACAACCTTATTAAAGCCTGCCTTTACCGCATCGTAAACCGAAAAATCAAGAATTACCTCCCCGTTTTTCCCTATCGGCTCAAGCTGCTTTAATCCGCCGAAACGACTGCCCATACCGGCAGCCATAACAACCAAAGTTATGTCCTTACCCATTGTTTTTCTCCTTTAGCCCCATTGGCTTGTTTTATTTATTATTTGCCTCTTTTTCGGTTTGCTCGGCAATTGCCTCGTCCTTTTCGGCCTCTTTTTCGGCTTCCTTCGCCTCTTTTTCGGCTTTCTGTGCCGCCTTTTCGGCTTTATCAGTCTTAATTTCTTCCGCTGCCTTACGAGCCTTTTCGGCTTTTGCCTTTGCCTCTGCCGCTTTGGCTTTTGCTTTTTCGGCTTCTTTACGGGCTTTTTCGGATTCCTTGCGTGCCTTTTCCTCGGCATCGCGTTTTGCTTTTTCCGCCTTGGCAACGGCTTCTATTTTTGCTTTTTCTGCCTCTCGGCGTGCCTTTTCGGCTTTTTCTGCGGCATCTCGCTCGGCCTTTTCTGCATCCTTGCGCGCCTTTTCAGCCTCTTTTTTCACCTTTTCATCGGCTTTTTTAGCTTTTTCCGCCGCTTCACGCTCGGCTTTTTCTGCGTCCTTGCGAGCTTTCTCGGCTTTTTCCGCCGCGTCACGCTCTGCCTTTTCCGCATCCTTACGTGCCTTCTCGGCGTCTCTGCGGGCTTTTTCAGCGGCCTTTTCTGCATCCTTGCGCGCTTTTTCACGTTCCTTGCTCTGCTCGTACTTTGCTTCGCGCTGTTCACGCTCAACCTTTATTTCAGCCATATGCTCCTCGCTGATACCGGTGTTGCGCCAAGTATGGATTATTTCCGGAGCCGCGAATATCTCATCAAGACGTTTGATAAACGGAACAATCTCGCCGAAATCAAGCGCTCTGTGGTCAAAAGCAATACAAAGCGGCATAACCTGACGGATTGCTATTTCCTTTTCACCCGCTTCATTTACAACGACTACGGGCTTATCCTGAACGGCACCGACCGCTATGGCACAAACCTGCGGCGGAACAATTTCAAGCAAGCAGGTTTCACCGCGTTGCGCACGGTAAACCGAACCGATATTTGAAACGGTTATCGTACCCTGCTCGATATCGTGCTTTGTAAGCCTGTCATTTTCGGGAATTTTATAATAATTGCTCTTTTCCTTTCCGCTTAGGGTCTTAACCTTGTGCTTACCGGTCTTTGAGCCGATAAGACGATAAAGGGTTTGTTTGATTTTGCCCTGCTTTAAAGCTGTAAGCGTGTTATCAAGAGAGACATCAAACATAACCTCGTCAAGATTTGTGTTTGCGACACGGCGGTTTACGTCCGCGATATACGCAACCATCTCATCAAGGTTTTTGTTTTCAAAGTTGTGAAGATTTATTGTCATCATCTCGCCGTTCGGCAAGACCATCGGCATAGAAATATCAATATTTTCAAAGGTATGTATTTCTCCTCTGACAAGCTTGCGGTCAAATTCGATATGAGAATTCATAATCGGATCCGCTTTGAGCCCCTCAACTATTATTTTGAGCATAAGAGTATTTAAAGTGACCTTTTTCTCGGGCGGACAATCTTCATTAAGCCTTTTATACTCTATCATAAATTCGGTGACGTCCGGCTCGTAGTTGTATGTAACGTGAGGAACATTTGCCCACGATTCGGTCGTCATATTGGCTACAATCTTGCGCTGAATACCGAAATGTATGGTGTTGGTTTTTTTCATTTTGTTTTTTGCCATGAGTATTCCTCCATACAAAACTTTACTTAAATAGTATAATACAAATCATTTTAGAAATAAACTTTTTTTTGCGAAAAAATCACATTTTACATATTATGTCAAGCAGCTTAACAGTTGTCTATAATCGCACGAGCGGTATTTGTGTATTTCCGACAAAAAAACGCAGATTGAATTTGTATTTATATTGGAGTATAATAATATAAAATTTATAAAGCGAGGAGATTTTGGATAAAATGAACAAACAGACCGAAATAAAAGAAAGCACCGTCCTTCTTATGCCGGACGGGAACCTTGCAAGACCCGGCTATTGTAAGCACAACCTTTTCAGATATAATCCCGAAATGATAAAACGTGAAAATACCATGCGCCTTAAGGAATGGGATTATTACCAGATAAGCGACGGAAATATAATGATACAGCTCAATTTCTTTAATATATCGCTTGCCACCTGTGCCACTTTCGGACTTGTTAACCTCAAGACCGGCAGAAAAATAAGCGGTATGGCAACTGAGCTTTTCACGCCGCACAAAAACCGACTCAGCAAAAACGGCGACGTTCCGAACTATACCGAATATAAGCGCGGAGGAACAAAGCTTATATTTGACGTTCGCGAAACGGAGAGACGCCTCTATTTTGAAGGCACGGCTTCAGGCAAAAAGGTTAAATTCGACGTTACTTGCTATAAGCTTCCCGAGCACGAAAGCATAACAATAGCGACTCCGTTTAAGGAGCAGGGATGCTTCTTCCTTACTCAAAAGCTCAACTGCCTTGCGACAGAAGGCACCGTTGTTGCCGGGAACGAGAAATACACATTTACAAAGGATAAAACCTTTACGGTTCTTGACTGGGGGCGCGGTGTGTGGCCGCACACGAATACGTGGTACTGGGGAAACGGCAGCACTTATCTTGACGGCAAGCTCTTCGGCTTCGAGCTTACATGGGGCTTCGGCGACGAGTCAAATGCAACCGAAACAGCTATATTCTATGACGGTAAATGCCATAAAATAGGCGCAGTGCATCTTGAGAAAGACCCTGAAGATGATGCCGGATGGATGAATGAATGGCATTTTATTTCGGAGGACGGCAGACTTGATTTGACTATGAAACCGTACTACGACCACTATACAAACCTGCTTCCGCTCAACCTGTTCGGTATGAAAACGCATCAGGTTCACGGTCTTTGGAGCGGCAAGGTCGTTCTCGACGACGGCACGGAGCTTAATATTAAAGATATGTACGCATTCTGCGAAAAGGTTCACAACAAATTCTGATAAAAACTCCGGCTGCTTACTAAACAAAAAACGCTTATTCCGAAAAATCGGAATAAGCGTTTTATTTTGGGCTTGCTTTACTTTATTCGCCTGCTTTATATTTGCCTGCCATAACGAGGTCAAGCACGGAAGCATCGGAGAGATCAACAACACCGTCTCCGTTAAGGTCCGCCGCAGCAAGCTGATCATCGGTAAGAGTTTCAATGCCGAGCGAATGATATACGATAAGGTTGTAATCCGTACTGTCAACCTTGCCGTCGTCGTTCACATCGCCGAACAAACGTATTTTAACCTGTACGTTAAATTCACTCTTATCACTGACAAGACCCGAGCCGCTGACAGCGCGGAATTTGTAATTATATGCTCCGCTGCCGTTTGTGGTGAGAGTGTTGCCCTCAATATTCGTCCACTCGCCTCCGTTAAGCGAATACTGATATTTAACGCCCGACGAAGCCGAAGAGCTGAGAGTAAATGTCACATCCTGCCTTACAAGCGAACCGGAAGCCACATTTTCTTCACCGCAAGATGCTGTTACCGTAACGTCCGTCGGAACGCTCTTATCAATCATAACGACAACACCGTCCGACACATCGCTCTCAACGCCCGCTTTATTAACAGCCTTAAATGTATAAGTCTTATTGCAGTTTTCGGCAATATTGAGAACGCTGCCGTTCATCTCCTTAAAGCCCGATCCGTCGTCATAGTAATATGTGACGCCGGTATTGCTTGTAGCCGAGAGAACTATTGTAACGTCGCCGCTTGTCCACTCGCCTGTTTTACCGTAAGAAGATACGTTAAGCACGGGTTTATCGCCGTCGATATTTGTAACCGTAAATATCTTTGTTGCAACTCTGCCGTTTTTGCCTACTACGGTAAATACGTATGTACCGTTCTGTGACACGGTGTAAGAGTCTTCATTGGTTATATCCTGACCGTTGCAGGTAACCTCGCGAAGTCCCGACTCGCCTACCTCGGTGCTTATGTTTATCTTATAAGGATTCGGAGTAACATCGGTAACCTCGGGAGTAAGAGTTATTTCGGGAACCTTTGCATCTATCATTACGTGATAGCTGTCCGAGGGATAACTCTCGGTGCCGGCATTGTTAACGGCTTTAAATCTGTAAACGGCGTTGGTTGTATCGGTTATCTCAATGCTCGCGCCGCTGTCGATAAGAGTCCAGCCGTTTCCGTTGTCATAATAATAGTTAATACCGGAAAGAGAAGCTTCCTCGGTAGAGAAGTTGAATGTAACGCCTTCACCCGTCCATCTGCCGAAGGTACCCTCGAACGAAACACGGATAACAGGTACCTGACGGTCTATCTTAACCGTAAACGCGGTGACGTTGCTCTCAAGAGCCGCATAGCTCTCGGCCTTAAATTCGTATTTATGCTCACCTGTTTCTGTTGCGGTAAAGGTATTGCCCGAAAGCTCCTGCCATTCGCCGCCGTCAACACGGTAATAATATTTATAAATTCCCGAATAAGCCTCGGAGGAAAGAGTTATATTTACATCTGTTGCGCTCCAAGCACCCTCTTGATATTCCTTATCACCGCCGTATACAGCGGAAACGGTAACATCGGTGGGAGCCGTACCGTCTATAACCACGCCGTCCGAACGAAGTATCGCGGAAACATTGCCTGCCTTATCGGTAGCTCTTGCCTCTACAAAGCCCTTGAAATCGGGGTCTTTAGCCGGTTTGTTTTCGCTGTCGTAGACGCTCCAGTCGGAGCCGGTCGGCTGACCGTTTTCATCTACAAAACGATATTCAATTTTGTCTATTCCCGATACGCCCTCATCCGACGCATCAACGGTAATTTCAACAGTCTTGTTAAAGAATCTGCATAAAGTGTCCGCCTTGCTGAAGAAGCTTCCGGAAACCTCTCTTGCGACACCGCCTATGCCTTTATGTAAAACGGTTATGCTGTTTACGGTGGGAGCAATTTTATCGATATTGTTTATAACGATGCTTTCTTCTGCCGTAAGGCCGTTCCCCGCAGTTACAACTACGTTGTAAGTTCCGTTCTCAGCAACGGTAAACGAATCATGAGAAGCGGTTATATCCTCACCGTTTAATGTAACGGAGGCTATTCCCGAAGCGCCTACGTTAAGACTTCCTATTGTAACATCATAGCTCTTATTTGTAAGCTCGGTTACGGCGGGAGTAAGAGTGAACGAAGGCTCTATATCATCACGCATAACGGTGTAGCCCTCGGTGTAATCGCTCTCAATGCCCTTGGAATTTACAGCCTTAAAATAATATGTATCGTTGCTGTTCACATTTACGGTAAGCGTGTTGCCTTCCAATGGTGCTTCTCCGCCTGCGGAATCGGTTTTAAAGTAATACTTAACTCCGTCAAGCTCGTGAGTCGATGAAAGTGTAAAGGTTACGTCCTTGCTTGTCCATCCGCCGTTATAATCGCCTTTATCAACGCTGACAACGGGTTTACCGTATACAATTACGTGGAATGTAGCCGAAGCGCTGCGCCCCGCATGTGTGTATGTAACGGTTATATTCTGCTCTACGTCGTAAAGCTCCGGGTCAAATGACGATGTGTCGACCGTATAATCGGTGACGTATTCTGACTCGGCGTTGCTGTAATTCGCCTTAACCTTAAGGCCCGAAAGATCAAGGGTCTTATCGCCCTCGAGATAATCCTTTTTAGGATTTTCAAGCTCAATTGATGTTACCGCCTTAGAGTGAACGGTTATCGGGAATATTGCGTGATATGTTTTGCCGGCTCTTACTACGTTAACTATAATATACTGCACCGAATCAAGTATCGAAGTGTTGACGGAGCTTACCGTATAATCCGTTACCGGAACGGAAAGCTGCTCGTCGGTATAGGCGTTTGCCGCCTCTTCACCGTAATATTCGGCAATATCCGCACGATTATATGTAAGCTTAACCTCCATACCGGTGAGATCGAGCTCTGTGCTACCCTCTACATAATCGGTCTTAGTGGGCGCGGTAAACGCAATACTTACCGGCTCAACCTCAACTACCGTTATATTCTTTTGAGTTTCTACGTATGCGCCGTCAACCTTTGTAACGCCGTTTCTGCCGAATGCATGCAGTGTTGTATCGCCTGCCGAAATACCCGTGACAACACCGTTTGAATCGACCGAAGCATATGCATTCTTCTGATTTACGTCGCCGATATTCCAGTCGGAGGTCCAGGGAGCCGAGCCGTCGTCCTTAGTTAGACCCCAGCGCTGCTTATCGACCGAAATTCTCTCGGGAGAGAATTTAGCGGTGTAGGTAACCGGAAAATCCTTGATTACATAATCATTTCCCGTTATGGTAACTCCCGTGAGGTGTCTTATTGAGTTACCGCGTACCGTTACCTCTACGGATTTAGACACGCTTCCGATGGTTGCGGTTATTGTGACCTTTTTGGTGTTCCAAATGGCCGTTCCGCCCGAATCAAGACCTTTTACAAGACCGTTTGCATCAATAGTGGCTATTGACGGGTCGGAAGAAGTCCATACGACAGTTCCGAGAAGTGCTTTGTCGTAATCGGACGGTGCTATATTCGCGATTGAAAGCTGCGTGGTCTTGCTCTCGTTAACCGTTGTGCTGCCGCCGATGCTGAAATCTGTTATCGCCTTGCCTGCCGTTACGGTAAGAGAGTCCTCAACGGTTTTATCGTTAAGAGTTGCTCTTACGTGTATTTCGCTAATACCGCTCGATTTCGGGGTGAATACACCGTCGGACGAAAGCGTAGCAAGCTTTGTCTCGGCGGGTGCCTCGGCGGTTGCCCATATTATTTCTTTTGTATCGGGATTTGTAAGTCCCCACTCTCGTTTTATCGACGAGTTTGTGTTAAGTCTTGACGGCAACACATTTGCCTTAAAGGTAGTCGGCGTATCATTGGGAACGGCACTGTTACCCTCAATTTTAACAGAGGAGATACTGCCGACAACACCGGCTCTTGACACCTTTATTGTAACATTTTTGGAAACGCCGCCCGCCGTTGCGGTAAGGGTTGTGGATTTACTGTATTCAACGAGTCCGTCGCCGCCGTCAAGGCCGGTGACCGTACCGGAGGCATCAACCACGGCAATCGATTTATCGGCGATATCCCAAGTAAGGTCGCCGGTATAAGCTCCTGCGGGAACAACATTTGTAATTGCAAGCTGCGTTGTGGAGCCTTCACTTACGGATACAGATGAATCTGTTACGGTTTTTGTGCCGCTTATAATATCAAAGGATTCAACCGGGAGATCCTTCTGCTCAACTACATTAAAGGTTATGGTATCGACAAAAGCTACATTGCTCGCGTCGTATGCCCTAACCGTTACCGAGCCTGCCGCAGTAAATGTGACAAGTCCCGTATCGGAAATCGTTGCACGCTTGCCGGAGCTTGTATCAAATACGCTGCCGCCCATCTCCCATTTTACAGAGTGTTTAAGTCTTACCGGTGTTACCGCCGCGTAAAGTTGAACCGTTTTGCCCACGGCAACGGTAAGAGGAACGCTCTTTTTATTGGTTATATGAGTTCCGGTCGGAAAGATGTTCGCAACAACACTCTTTTGAACCTTTATTTTAATTTTGTCACTTGCAAGCTTTGCTCCGCTTGCGTCATATATAGTAGCCGTTATTTCGACATTCATATTGGCAAGAGCAGACGCAAGGCTGTCCGCAAGAGTATCACCTGCAATGCCTCTGACAATAGAAACTATCAGGTCATCGTTCATACTGTCAAGATTAACGCCCGACTTTTCAAGCTGTTTCATAATCTCGTCAGCCATTTTATCGCCTACGAGAGGAAGCACGCGCACGTTTTCATCAAGCCAAAGCTGAATTATAGCCGTCTTTGACGAATCATATGCCGTAACCTTACCGTTATCGTCTACGTCGGCAAGAAGCGGTAGGTTACTCTCCCACTTTACCGTAGTACCCTCAGGCAATTCGCCTGTCGTGGTATACTTTAGTTGAAGCGTTTTATACTCGGTCAACTGCTGTATTTCGGTAATGTCATTACCGTTTTCGTCCGTAATGTTAAGCGAGACTCCTGCCGCGTAGCTCACAAGAGCAGACGGAACCAAAGTCAACAGCATAAGGACAGACAGCAAAACACTCAAAATCCTGGTTGATGTTTTTTGCATACAGATCTACCTTTCCTAAAAAACCGTTTTTACATACAAATAATAACAAATTCTACATATTTTTTCAATGCACACATTTTTAGAAATAGTATTATAAGCCGGTCTGTGTTTTAGTGATTATACAAATACGAACAAACAAAAAAGCGCGAAATTACACACTCCGCGCTTTAATAACATATTGATATACTGCCTTACCGCACTGATAAAGCGTTTATTCCTCAAGCTTTTTCTGAGACTGCATTTTGAGATACGCATTTATGAAACCGTCAATATCGCCGTCCATAACCGCATTGATGTTACCCATTTCGTAGCCCGTGCGGTTATCCTTGACAAGTGTGTACGGCATAAATACATACGAACGTATCTGATTGCCCCAGCCTATCTCTTTTTGGTCGCCCTTAATATCCGAAATTTTGTCAAGATGCTCGCGCTCCTTGATTTCAAGAAGCTTGGATTTTAACATTCTCATGGCAACCTCTCGGTTCTGATGCTGACTTCTCTCAACCTGGCATGCTACAACAATTCCCGTCGGGATATGAGTAAGTCTTACGGCAGATGAGGTTTTGTTTACCTTTTGACCGCCTGCACCGCTTGAACGGTAAACATCCATTTTAATGTCCTCCGGAGCTATTTCAACCTCGACCGTATCATCGATTTCGGGCATTACCTCAACCGAAGCAAAAGAGGTATGGCGTCTGCCTGCCGCATCAAACGGGGAAACTCTTACAAGACGGTGTATGCCCGTCTCACTTTTCATAAAGCCGTAGGCATTTTCGCCCTCTATGAGGATACTTGCCGATTTGAGACCTGCCTCGTCGCCGTCAAGAAAATCAAGCGTAGTAACCTTAAAGCCGTGACGCTCGCCCCATCGGCAATACATTCTGAAAAGCATCTGCGCCCAATCCTGCGCCTCCGTTCCGCCTGCGCCGGCGTGGAAGGTAAGAATTGCATTTTTGGCATCATATTCACCGCTCAAAAGAGTTGTAAGGGTCATGGTGTCAAGATCACTTTCAAACTTTTCTACGCTCTCGGTGCACTCATCGAGCATACCCTCGTCCTCTTCTTCATTTGAAAGTTCAATCATAACAAGCGCATCGTCATAATCCTGCCTGAGCTTTTCATAAGCCGCCACTTTGCTCTTGAGGTTGCTTGTGCGCTGAACGACCTTTTGAGAATTTGCTATATCATCCCAAAAGCCGTCAACAGTCTGCTCTTTTTCAAGCTGCGCTATCTCTTCTTTCATCTTATCAAGACCCAGAGCCTCGGAGAGGTCGTCAAGAGTCTTTTCGTGGTTTATAAGTCGCAGTCTCAATTCTTCGTATTGAAGCATAAATATAATTCCTTTACTTATAATTTTTATATATTTACAAAGCTTAGTGCCTCGCCGACTATTTAATATCGGCTATGTCATAAGGAGTTTTTTGATACACAAAGTAGTTAAGCCAATTTTGGAAAAGCAGGCTTGCCGCACCGCGCCAGGTGTCAACGGGCGTTTTTTTGATGTCGTTATCGGGGAAGTAATTGTGCGGCATCTTTATGTCAAGACCCTTTTTTAAATCGCGGAAGTACTCGCGAGCCAAGGTGTCGCTATCATATTCACAATGGCCCGAACAGTAAAAATTGCGACACGCCATATCCGACACGAGATGGACTCCGGCTTCCTCGGAATAAGACAAAATCTGAAGATCCTTTACTCTTATTATATCCTCTTTTCGGTTTTCCGTGTGACGTGAATGCGGAACATAAAAAACATCAGAAAATCCGCGCAAAAGCGGATGATACAAATCAAGCGGTTGGTGGCGAAATACGCCGAAAACCTTCTCGGGAAGCAGATGCTTCGGAATACCGTAATTATAGTAAAGCGCAGCCTGCGCTCCCCAGCATATATTAAATGTGGAATACACATTTGTTTTTGCCCAATCAAATATTTTGCAGAGCTCGTCCCAATAATCGACCTCTTCGAAGTCCATCATCTCAACGGGCGCTCCGGTAACTATCATACCGTCGAATTTTTCGTCCTTGACATCGTCATAGGTTTTGTAGAATTTGAGCATATGCTCCCTTGACACATTTTTTGAAATATGGCTTTTTACCTGCAGCAAGTCTATTTCAAGCTGAAGCGGAGAATTACTGAGAAGCCTTAAAAGCTGAGTTTCGGTCTCGATTTTTGTAGGCATTAAATTCAGTATTATAATTTTAAGCGGACGAATGTCCTGCTTGACGGCTCTGTCCTCCGTCATAACAAATATATTTTCAAGCTCCAGGCTATGATGCGCCGGAAGCTGATTATCTATTTTTATGGGCATACAGCCACCTCTTTCAAGAAGACGAACCTCGGTTTTTTACCCGTTTAAGTTCTGACAAAGTATTATAACATAACACATCACCGTTTGCAATGCCGATACACATAAAAATACCCCGACCGCAGTCGGGGTATTTTAAACTTATTTATTACCGTTTATATCAGCAAACGGGTTTTGTGTTTTCCTCTTCCTCGTCATCCTTACGTTTTTTACGAAGAATTATGAAGAATATAAGTGACAATCCACAAAGGAAAACAGCAGCTGCGGCGAGCGGATTTTCACGGATAAGTTCACCGGTTTTGGATATTACCGGGTTATTAATTATCGGATTGCCGCTGTCGCTCGGTTTGGTTACCGGAACTTCGTTTGTCGGCTCCTCTACGGATGTGCCGGGAACAATAGTAATAGTACCGTCGTCGTTAACGACAAAGTCGAGCCATAAGGTATTGGTGCCCTTCGGAACAACTGCAATCTGCGAGCCGTCATCAAGTTTAATAACGGTTGTTTCTGTTGCCGTATCACTTACGCTTACCGAGAAAGTAGTCTTGCCGGCTACTTCACCGTTTTCGTCGGTGATTGTTACAACATGGAAACCGTCTTTAATAACGTCAACGCTGTATGCACCGTCTTTTCCTGCCTCAGCCTTGATTTCGCCGAGGTCAATGTCGAGCTTAGCGCCCGGGAAAAGGTTTTTACCGCGATACACATTACCATTCATACCCATACGAACACAAGGATCTTCGTGATCTCCGCCGGGATTTGTAGTGCCCGAGGGATTAGTGGTGCCCGAAGGATTGGTAGTACCTGAGGGATTAGTGGTGCCTGAAGGATTTGTTGTGCCTGAGGGATCTGTCGGAGCTGTCGGCTCTGTGGGTCTTGTCGGATCCGTCGGAGCTGTCGGCTCTGTGGGTCTTGTAGGCTCGGTAGGTTCTGTGGGATTTGTAGTCGGCTCTGTGGGTCCGAAGCATTTTTTAAATGTGAACACAATGTTCATATCGGTGGTAACCGAATCAAATCTCAACATACCGTACTGCAATTTATCGGTATAATCTTTACCGTTTACCGTGACACGCTCAAGGTGGCTGTCAAGCTTTGCAACAGCTCCGAGAGAAAGCGAATCAAAACGGTCAACGGCGAACTTAGCACCGCTTGCAATAAGGTTGCCGTCTTTAAGGACATAACCTCCGTCGTTATACGTTACGGTAATTTCATGTGTACTCGGGACTACAGTTTTAAGCTGTGTTTTACCGATTTCACCTGCCTCGGCGAAAACGCAAAGCTGCATGGTGAATATAAGCAAAACAGACAACAGCACACTGCAAGCCTTTTTCATGAAACCACCTCCTTAAAAATTTTAAAAATCAAAATCCGGCAATAATTATGCAGCAACGTACTCTACGGTGTAAGTCATATGGCCGACATACTCAGCTATGGGAGCGTTGAAGTCAGCGATTGTAACGGTTGTCGAAGACTTAACAGCGGTGTTAAGCTCGGTATATTCAGCAGCATCTCCGCCTGCTACGGTGAAGGTGAGGAATTTATCGGTAGCAGCGTTTGTCATTTTTCCTGCATTTTCAGCAGCAGCCGAAACCTTGAGCTTAGCGCCGAGCTTAAGCTGAGAATCAACGGTGTAAGAAGCGTCCTGAGCTGCGGTGTCATTCCAAGCAACTGTGATTTCAGCAGGAATGGTAACGGTGTAGTTTTCGGGATCGTTGTTCTCCTTATCGGTTGTCTTTGTCTTAACCTGAACATCGGCGGTCTTGGGGTCTGATTCCTTTGTTATTGTAGCTGCGAATGAGGGAACCGCAATAGCGGCTATCATCATAACAGCAAGAAGAATTGATACTATCTTTTTCATAATTATAACTCCTTGATGTACTTAATGTTTAATGTTAAATAAATTATTTGTCAACAACTGCTGCTGTGAAGGTAACGGTAGCATCGCTGTAATCGGTGATGGTAGCGTTCCAAGCTGCTGCTGCAACGTCAACATTAATGTTGTAAGTATTGTTAACTACCTCGGCATCAGTCTTAACGGAAGTGTCGCCGCTGAAGGCGTAAGGAATGGTATAGCCGTTATCGGTAGCGGGCTTCATTTTGCCGTCGGCAGAAGCAACCGAAACGGAAAGACATTTGCCGGTCTTGAGAGTTGACGTAACATTGTAGGTGAAGGCTGAGGTTTCAGCGCCCCATTTAACGCTCATTTCAGCAGGATATGTTACTGTGAAATAACCGTCTGCGGGAACGTTTGTTGTATCGGTCTTAACGGTTGCGGAACCCTTGCCGTCCGCTGTATCCTTATTGATTTCAGCTGCAAAGGACGGAACTGAAACAGCCGCCGCAAGAACTAATGAAAGTAACTTTTTCATAATATAACTCCTTTTCGGATTAAAAAATTAAGCTATCGCTTCAACAGAAGCTGTAAATGTAAGAGTATCTTCATACTCATCAATGGAAACGGATTCCCAGTTTTCCTTAGTAATATTGACATTTACCGAATATGCGCTGTTGGTAACTGTCTCGTGACCGGTTGTTATGTTGGTATCACCGGCTATAGTGTAAGGAAGAAGTCTGCCGCCGCCTGTATGGAGATTTGCGTTGTCCTGAGCTACAGTAACACGGAGGTTATTGCCGCTCACAAGCGTACTCGATACAGTGTAACCGATTTCGGTACTTTCGGTGCCCCAATAAATGGTGGTTTCGGCGGGATAAGAAACGGTAAAGGTACCGCTTATTCCGCTTCGGTCGGTAACTACCGAGGAGTTACCGACGCCACCGGAAGTAGACTGGTTTATTTCAGCAGCAAAAGCGGGAACCGATATAGCCAAGAGCATCGCAGCTGCAATGACTATTGAAAGAATTTTTTTCATAATTGGTTCTCCTTGTATTTTGGAAGGGTTTCCGACTCTTAGATTGTAGCGGGAGCTATCGAAACCGTAAGTGTAAGATTGCCCTCGTACTCATCTACCGGAACCTTTGCCCAATCAGCTGAGGCAATGTTTACTGCTGCGTTAACAGCTTCATCTGCAACAACTGCAGAGGCTGAAGTATAAGCTGTGGTGCCTGCTACGCTGAAAGGAAGAGTAGCGGTATTGCCTGATGCGATAGCCTTGAGGTCGGTTGTGCCGTCTTCCTTTGCTACCGTAACATTAAGACGGTCGTTTGATTTGAGCTGGCACTTTACGTTGTATGTAAAGTCTGTGCTCTCTTTGCCCCAGTAAATAGTGGTTTCTGCCGGGAAGGTTACCGTGTAAGAAGTAGCCTCGGGACCGTCAGGACCGGTTTTTGTAGAAGTAATAACCTTAGCCGTATCGGAGGTATGGTCGCTTGTAAGCGTCTTATCAACTGCAAATGACGGAACGGAAACCGCTGCGAGCATTGCCGCCGCAAGAGCTATTGAAAGTAATTTTTTCATTGTGGTTATCTCCTTTCAAAATCAAAGGCTTACGGTGAAGGTAAGAGTATCGCTGTACTCGCCGACGATAGCGTTGTTCCAATCGTCTGCGGCAACCTTAACCTTGAGGGTAAGTGCCTTTGCGGGATTGATAACGGGGCTGTCAGCTATAAATTCGAGGTTAGAGTCAGCCGAGAAATCGTAAGCCAATGTCTCGTTTGCATCCTCGGTAAGCTTCATAAGTCTTGAGCCCTCAACGCCGATTTTAAGCTTCTGGCCGTATTTAAGGTGAGACTCAACAGAAAATCCGTCAAGAGCTGTTTCCTCTGCGCCCCAGTAAATTGTGGTATCGGCCGGAATTGTAACGGTGTATTTAACAGCGTCGTCTTCGGGAGCATCGGGGCCTGTTTTTGTGGCGGTCTTAACAATAGCTGTACCGGTATTGTCAGTTTCCTTGGTTATGGGGTTAGCTGCGAAAGCGGGAACCGAAGCTGCTGCAAGCATAACCGCTGCAAGTGCGATTGAAATAAGCTTTTTCATTATATTAGTCTCCTTTCAATAATTAAACCTCAGCGGTAAAGGTAAGGGTGTCGTTGTAAACATCAACAACAGCTCTGTTCCAGTCCTCGCTGCTTATTGTAACCTTGAGATTTTTGTCAACGGCCGGAGTTTCCTTGTTGCCGTAAACTACGGGGCTGTCTGCCGTGAAAGCGTTGTCACCCGAAAGAGTATAGGGAAGAGTGTAAACCTCGCCTGCTGCAGCATCGGTCTTCATAGAGCCTGTGCCTGCTACGGTAACCTTGAGAGCCTGGCCTCTCTTGAGGTGAGACTCAACAGAGTAAACAAGATTTGTCTCCTCTGTGCCCCAGTAAATTTCTGTATCTGCCGGAATAGAAACGGTGTATCTGACAGCAACATCCTCAGGCGAATCGGGGCCTGTTTTTGTGGATGTCTTAATTATGGTTGTGCCGGTCTGCTCTGTTTCCTTGGTTATGGGATTAGCTGCAAAAGCGGGAACCGAAACAGCTGCGAGCATGGCCGCTGCGAGTGCGATAGAAATAAGCTTTTTCATAATTTATCTCCTTATATTTATTACGCGTTAGTATATTCTGCCGTAAAGGTAAGAACATCTGTATGCTCACCCGAAGCGGCTTTTTGCCATTCAGCCTCTGCGATGTTCACGGAGAGGTCATAAGACTTCATATAATCGCCCGGTAAAAACGCCATTTGCTCTGCGCCTGTAAGCGTGTAGGCGATAGTCTTTGAGCTGTCCAAAGTGTTGACAAGCTTTGAGCCGTTGAGCGACGTAACAGCCACCTTAACGGTCTTGCCGGGAGACAGCCACATTTTAGTTGCCGTAACCTTACCTATTGCGTAAGAAGTAGCTTCCCACGGTATTTCGGTATCGGCAGGAATTGTAAGCTCATACTCATCCTGTTTGCCCTCGCCGGTAAAAATCTTTACGGAGCCTACGGGGTTCTCTTTGTTCAGCGTAGCCGGAGCCGCGAAAGACGGAACAGTCACGAGCGACAATAAAAGCACTGAGAGCAAAACTGATAATGTTTTCTTCATAGAACCACCTCCTTATGGTCTTGATAAAGCATTTAATTTGTTAATTAACCTTTAGTGTAATCTACGGTATAAGTAAGAGTAGTCGAATACTCGGCTATCGGAGCGTCCGTCCAACCGGAAATCGTCAATGACGGTTTTTGAGCGGGAAGCGCTCCCTCATTTTTACCTGTAAATTCTGTGGAAGTAAAGTTCTGTGAAGTATACGGAAGAGCGTATGTCGATGTTGCTGCATTGGTAAGAGTGTCATTTGCGACAGAAGCGCTGCGTGCTACGGAAACACCAATCTTGCTGCCCGTATCAAGTGAAGACGTAACCTTATAGGAAACATCAACGGCTTCCGTCTCGCCCCAAGGAACATCTATTTCCGCAGGAATTGTAACCTCAAAGAAGTCGTCTGCGGCAAAATGAATATTGATTGTTTTTCTGACAGGCTCGTTTGTTGTCTTGTCAACAGCAACCTCACCGGTAGCATTATCGATAAGCTCTATTGTAATAACATCTTCACTCGTTACGGTAACGCCCGTGACGGTAAACGTAAAGTTTATTGCCTTGGGAGCTGCCGCCGAAGCGGTGTTATTTGCGACATCCGCGGTTTCGGGAGAAGTGTTAAGAGCTTTTGCCGTTACGGTCTTTTCAATCGCACCCGTCATTGCAACGTTGTAATCGAGGATGTTGCCTGAAACGTCCTTAAGACCTCCGTTTTTAGAGGTTACACGAAGTGTGTAGCTTCCGTCCGGATAGTTAACGGCATTTGAAAGAGTAAAGACTGCGGTTCCCGTTGTTGCATCCTTATTGAGAGCGACGCTGTCTTTGTCTACCTCCGAAACAAAGTTCGGGAAAATACGGAGGGTATCTATAATACCGTGGAGAGCTTCGCCGTCCGAGGAATTAACGATGTTACCGTCGTTAACCTCTTGAACCTGCCTTATATAGCCCTTAAACGAATTGTACTCTTCAACCGCTTCCGTTATTGCGGTGAGGTCCTGAATACCGCTATTGTCCATTTGACCCTTAACGGTATTGTAAAGAGCCGTGTACTTTTCTTCAAGTCTAACAACGCCGCCCTTAACCGTCTTACCGGTGATGTCGTCGGTGTAAGTTTTGATGTTGGCAAGCACCTTGTTAACCGCCTCGGCCGCCTTAGCATAATTCTTATACTGAGGAGCACTTGCAAATTTGTCGGCCTTATCAGTTAAGATATACTTAGCGTAATAATCAAGGTCGTTATACTTTTCGAGGTAGTTTTCAAGCGCCGCGGTCTGACCGGTAGGCATAAGTCTGCAGTCGGTCGTAAGGTCGGTCGCTTTACCGGTCTCGCCGTACATTGAAGCAACAAGAGTGTTAAGGTCTTTAATACCGGTTATAGCGGTACCGGAGTCACTCGTGTAGCCGTCACGATAATTTTCGAGAAGTCTCAAACGTTTTGCAACCTTATAAAGGTTTTCCATTTTTGTGACGTTCTCCGCACCGAGCGCCGCAATCGCCTCGTCGGTATAGCGCTCATAAGACTGCTCATACCAATTGATTATGTTCTGTACGTCAGCCGCGGTGAGAGAATATGCGCCGTAATTTATAAGCGGCTTCTCTGTTCCGCTCTCATCGGTGCCGATAACAAAACCGGGATAAGGTAAGGCGTTGCTGCCTGTTACGGAACCGCCGGTTGCTGCAGCCGGCATAGCCTCAATCAAAGGTTTCAAATCGGCAACCGCAATTTGCGGCTGATCGAGCAAAGTGATGCCGTCGTCGATGCTCTTGTACTTTTGAAGCACGCTGTATGCTCTTGCAACGGACGGTATTGTCTTTTGATAATCCGAAAGCTGCGCATAAAGAGCAAGTGCCTTGTTTATCTTTTCGGTACGAGTGTTCGCTTTATAAATATCAACATCCGCTACCGCGTTTTCAAACTGCATTGAAGTAAGAGACTTAACCTGTGCATAATCGTCGAACGAAACGTCGCCGGTTCTGTTTTGTACGCCTGCGCCGTATGCCGAGGTACCCTGTCTGTATGTAAAGCCGACAGAGCCTATTGTAAAGCTCTTACCGTTCATTGCGGCTGCGCTCTTTCCGTTTACGGACGAATCGTCGTAATTTGACAAGGGCGCTATACCTATGGTAACACGGAAAATGTTGTTAAGGGACTCGGCTTTTTCATCTATACGATAGTTAGAGGTTGGCGAAATACCCTGAACGCCTCTCGAGAACTGGAAGAGCGGAACCATAACATAGCCCTTGTAGTGAGAAAGGGTCAGGTAATCGCCGTCTCCCGTATCTATGCCGTACTCCGAGGTGTAAGCGTAAATTCTTCTCTTGCTTTCATCCTTGGGAGTACATTTAGCCCATTCACCCGTCTTGGGGTTAATGAGATAGAAGTAAGAAGCCGCGTTGTTGCTGCCGAAGTCGAGGGTGTAGTCCTCGGCGGCGCCTTCATAGTATGAGCTGATATTAAACGCCATTGTAAAGGTATCAAGCTGAGAGAAATCGGCGTAGAATACAAGCGCCAGACGGTCGGTTTCGCCTATGTCATTTTTGGTATACGACTTAGCAAAATCGCCGAGACTCTCAGACGACATATTGTTGGCTCTCAGCGCGGAGTAATCGCCGCTGCTGCTCGGTTCTTTGTCAACAAGTCCCTTTGTAATGCTTATGCAGTTATACCAGCCTTTTCTGTCTTCGGCGTACTGGTTATTTACAGTGACCGTTGCGGCGTTTCTGCCCTCAAGACCGTTTGACGTAATGATTGCCGAGGTACCGTTTTGGCGATAGCTTGTAATACCGTTTCTCTGCGGGTCATTACCGAGAGCGCCGGTCGGTATAAGTGTAGGCGTTGCGGTATCTTCACGATGTGCCGAAAGTGAAGCAAAGGGAACCTGATATGTCAAATATCCCTTAGAATAATAGTAATCCTTACCTACCTGGCCGGTATATTTTGAGTTTTCAAACTGCCAGCTTCTGGTGCCTTTTTCCAAGGAGCTGAAGTCGCCGAACGGTATAACCTTATTGTTTGTAAGCGCTTGACCTATTACAACAGAGTTGTCGGCAAGCTCTTCTTCTATGAAGCTGAAGTACTTTAAGAGTTTCTCCTCTTCCGCTCTGCCGAGCATAGTGAGCTGGCTTAAGTTAAGGCGGATATAAACCTCATAAAGGCTCTTAACAACGGCTTTATCCTCATCGCTTACCGCGAGAGTATTATCGTTGAAATCGGGAAGCTGCTCAAGCTTAGCTGCAATCATCGGAATGAAATCCTCTGCACCCGAGTTAGCAGAGCCGTAGGTTTTACCGTCTATACAAGCCTGCTTGGCGGTCTTGAACTTTTCCCAATCCTCGGCCATACCGAGTGCTGCCGCCTTGGTATCGAGCGCAGAATCCTCAAGGAAGGATGCATCGATTATACCGGATTTTCCGGCTTCTTCGGATTTGTTATATTCCTCAATTGATTTTTTATAACCGGCTATCAAGTCCTCGATATACTTAACGGCGCGGTAATCGTAGGAGTTCGGATTTTCAATGTACTTTTGGCAGGCATTGAAAATAGCGCGCGGAATTTCTGTTTCCTGGTCATAATATGTCTTAACGGGCGTGCCTGTGTTTGTTGCTCCGTTAAGGGTATTTTCGCTGTATTTCTGACCGTCTGTACGGTAGAACAATACATTATCAAGGAAAATCTTTTTACCTACGCTGCCGTTGTTGGTTTCAAGGCTCGTAGAAGCCGGGTCATACGAGCAGCCCGTGAACTTAAAGCCTGCGGACATAATGTCCTCAATAGCCTTGTAGCCGTTTTCACGGTTTACTACTGCTTTGGATCTGCCGTTTTCATCGACTTCTCCGATTTTGGCCTTATCGATATAAGCTCTTCTGGGCGAATCGGCTGTTGTCTTGCCGCCATCCGCCGTATTTATGCACGGAGCGAGCATCGTGCTGCCGTCGATATAGTATTCGCCGCTAAGAGTCGCCGTCTTGTTAATTCTGAAGGAATAGCGTCTAATAAGCAGAGCATCGGATATCGAAGTACCGGCAGGGTCAACAACTACCGGCTGCGAAAGCTTAATTTTCTCGTTATAATACTTGTCGGCATTTGCTTTAGTTTTATCCGAGCTGTTCCACACATACATATCGGGCATAGGCTTGTTTACACCGAAATCCTCGTTGGACTCCGTGACAACAGAGTCGGTTTCGGAGCACATAAACTGAAGCGGTATGCGGACATATCCCTTGAAATGGTCAAGGTCAACGGTACCGTCGTTTAACATAACCTTTTTCCAGCTGCCGTCCGTTTGCTGCAGGAATAAATATGGGTCCTCACCCATATAGCCTGCTTTTGTGGTGCCGACAGTTGAGTAAATTATATCGCCGTATCTGTTAAAAGCATTATTGCTTTCACTGTAGCTGTTGTCAAAATCCTGTGCAAAATACTTTTCGTTTGAACGAAGGCGGAATGAAAGCCCCGTTACGCTGACCTCTGAGAAGTCGAGATAGTACCAAATCTCGGAAGCACCCGTCGGGTCCCAAGTCTGACGGCTCCATGACGTATCAAAGGACTGAGGGCTGTCGGTGGTTGCGGCGGACTCGATACGCATTGCGTAGCCGTAGCTATCGCCCGTGTCTTTAACGCCTACACCATCGGTTCTGCCTTCGAATGAAATGTGATTACCCTCCTGCATATAGTCAAGGGAGCCTGACGTACTGCGTACATTGTTGACTTCGGCGGTTCTCTCGTTGATTCCGGTATCCGAAAACGAACCGTGGTCATCTGCGTTACCTTTTTTATCAAAGGTAAGAATTTCACGCACGGCAAGAACGTTGTTTGTAACGGGGGCATAAGCGGACGCATCGTATACATAAGTCGGAACATCCGAAACGTATGCGTTAACAGCCTCCGAGAACCAGCCGTCGCTGTCGTACGCCGTTATCGTAATATTGTAACGGTGGTCGTCAGACAGACCCGCAGGCACCTTTGTTTTGATTTCGTCTGCCGTAATCTCAGCCGTGTACGGTGCGGTACCGGTGGGACTAACCATCTTGCGCAGCAAAACCGTGCTTGTGTGAACTTCGGTATATGTTCCGAGATCAACAAGCTCTAACATATACCCGTCAATTGTTTTTGTGCCGGTTTTGCGCTCGCTAACCTTAGCCGCGGGGAAGCTGACCGTAATTCCGCCGTCGTCATTAAGTGTTGCAGCCGCTTCCCTTTTATCCGATTCGGTAAAGGTCGGTATCGGGTCATATTCGCCCTCGCCGGCCGCGAGAACCATGGGAATCGACGTTACCAAAAGCACTACGCAAAGCAGCACAGCAGTTATGCTTTTTCCGATTTTAATCTTTGAAATTTTTTGCATAAACTGCAACTCCTTTCCTCAAAATCTGTATTTTGAATATAGTTTCTTATGAAACCACGATGGTCGTTTTTAAATCCATATTGTTAAGTTTACGCTGCTCTTTATCAAAGCTGTATGTCTTAACATGGATTGTTGCAGGATAGGTTCCTGCCGCAAGCTCACGGTTCAGCGTGAACTTTGATATTGAATAGCCCGGCGGCAAGAGATTTGAGGTATATATAACCTCGCCTGTATCTGAAAGCTCTATTTCTATAACAAAGAAGCACGGGTTTTCCTCGGGATTTGAGAATACGAAGCTCTGCTCCTTGGTATTTGCCGCCAATGGAAGCTCGGGAATACCGTAGACCTTTATCTGCCTGCCCCTTGTTTTTGTTTTATCGGGTACGGAAATCTCGCCCTCGCCCAATATGGCATTTTGGTCGATTACGCCTGCGGGGGGCGTTGTGGTTGTGCCATCGCCGCCTGTCGGTATAACGGCCTTTAAAAGGAATATAAGACCTATTATAAGTGCCGCTATCAAAAGCGCAAACAAAAGCCAAAGTAAGAGCCTGTCTTTAACTATCGCAATGAATTTGTCAGCCTCTGTCTCTATGTAGCCGACTACCGCGGTATGAGGCATTTTCGTTGCGGCATACACCTTTTCGGTTTGCCCGTCGTCAGACTGCAAATCACCGATTTCGCGTTTGCCCTTACCTATTTGACCGACAACCGTATAGCCGCCCGAGGGATAGCGCGAGTCTATTTCTTTCTTTTTGAAATAAGAAACCGAGAAGCCGGTTTTGCCGTTTTTGTAAACGCCCTCGCCATCGGCTCCGGTAAGATGCCGAAATATAAGATCTGCCAAATGAAAAACCTCCGATAAATTGATTAAAAACGCTATATATAATAGTATACGATAAATCCGCACCGCTTCGGGTTTACTTTAACGTTTGTTTTCCATCATTTTGCGGAGCAAGCGTCTATTTACCGATTTTAAGGCGCAAATGGGTACACTATTACACCGTATATTTATACTTAAGTTTACACCAAAAATGACTTGGTGTAAAGAGTTTTTAGCTAATTTAAAAACTCATTTTAAACAGTCTTTAAACCAAATATTAACAGATTGTGAACGCAGTTTGACAATCTTTTGTCATTTTAAAATGAAAATATGTAAAATTTTAGATTGCAAGCACTCTTCGACAAAAATTGCAGCCGTTTTGGGTAATCTTGTACAAATTACACACCGGAAATTCTATATAATCAATTCACTTTCGGAGAACTCTTCCGTTTAGCCTCTTGATTTTATCACGTGCTGTGCGACAAAAAAACGCCATTGTAACAAAAAGCCGTTTTAATTTCACAAACGCCCGAAAAGCACAAAAAAACGGGCTTGTAAAGCAAATTACAAGCCCTGAAATATTTATATCTATAAGATAATTTCGGATATTACGGAGTTGGAGAGTAAAAATCCGCGCCGCGTCAGAAAAATTCCGCCGCTCTCACAGCTGCAAAGCCCGTATTTTTCGTATTGCTTTGCGCTTTCAAGCATTTTTTGCGGTATCTCGTGATGAAAACGGGCGTAAAAACGCTCTTGAGTAAGCCCCTCGCGAAGCCTTAAAGCGAGCATACAAAATTCCTCTTCGTCGCCGCCGTCACCCTCAGTTAAACGCTCGTTGCCGCTTATGAAATACTCAATATCACGCGGATAATATGTGCGTTTTCCGCCTAAGAACGAATGTGCCGAAGCACCTATGCCGAGGTACTCCTCATCGTGCCAATATTTCAGATTGTGGCGGCTCTCAAAGCCGGGAACCGCAAAATTTGATATTTCATACTGCATAATACCGTGTTCTTCGAGGTATTCGCACATAAAAAGGTACATATCGGCCGTATCGTCGTCAGAGGGGAACGGCAATTTGTCTCTCATACGAAAAAACGGCGTATTCTCCTCTATTTTGAGAATGTAGCAGCTGAGATGCGGCACACCCGAAGAAATGCAGAAATCAAGCGTGCTTTTAAGGCTCTCTTTTGTTTGACCCGGCACGCCGAGCATGACATCAAGCGAAATATTATTTATTCCCGCTTTTTTTGCCCGCGAAACGACACTTTGAACCTCGCTTTTGCCGGCTCGTCTGCCTAAAATCCTACGTTCGCCGTCATTTGCCGACTGCAAGCCTATGGAAAGCCTATTTACTTTACACTCGCTTACTTTTTCAAAGAATTCGTCGCCGAGCGAAAACGGGTTGCACTCTACCGTTATTTCCGCATCATCGGTCAAAAACGTTGATTTTGCGCTGTTTATGATTTGACAAAGATAATCCGGAGCCAAAACCGACGGAGTTCCGCCGCCAATGTAAAGAGTATCAGCTTTACAATTAAGCTGTTTTGAATTGTTCCGAAGTTCTCGCAAAACAGCCGAAACATATCTGTTTTTTGTATCGTCATCGGCGCGAAACGAGTAAAAATCGCAATACGGGCACTTTGAATTGCAAAACGGAATGTGAATATACAGTCCTATATTATTCATCGTCTAATTTAAGCACAGCCATAAACGCCTCTTGCGGAACTTCTACCGTACCGAACTTGCGCATACGCTTTTTACCCTCTTTTTGCTTTTCAAGCAGCTTCTTTTTACGCGTTATATCGCCGCCGTAGCATTTAGCAAGCACGTCCTTACGCATTGCCTTTACGGTTTCGCGCGCTATTACCTTGCCGCCCACGGCTATCTGAATGGGAATTTCAAACATCTGGCGCGGAATATTGTCCTTAAGCTTCTCGGCTATTCTGCGCGCTCTCGGATAAGCCTTTTCGGAGTGAATAATAAACGAGAGGGCATCTATCATATCGCCGTTCAAAAGAACGTCGAGCTTTACAAGGCTTGACCTTTGGTAGCCGCAAAGCTCATAGTCAAACGAAGCATAGCCGCGCGTACGCGATTTTAAGACGTCAAAGAAGTCGTAGATTATTTCGTTAAGCGGGAGTATATATTTTAAGTCCACCCTGTCGGCGTCAAGATACGTCATTTCTTTATATTCGCCGCGTCTGTCTTGGCAAAGGTCCATTATGGCTCCCACATAATCCTTAGGAGAAAAGATGTGCGCCTCAACCATGGGTTCCTCCGCAAAGTCTATTGTTGCGGGGTCGGGGTAGTTGCACGGATTGTCTATTTCGACTACGTTTCCGTCGGTAAGATGTATTTTGTAGACAACCGAAGGTATTGTTGTTACGAGGTCGAGGTCATACTCTCTCTCGAGGCGTTCCTGTATGATTTCAAGGTGCAAAAGCCCCAAAAAACCACACCTGAAGCCGAATCCGAGGGCACTTGACGTCTCGGGTTCAAACGAGAGCGAGGCGTCATTCAGCTGTAATTTGGCAAGAGCATCCCTAAGAGCCTCATAATCCGCTCCGTCCGCCGGATAAATTCCGCAGAAAACCATCGGATTTACCTTGCGATATCCTGCAAGCGGCTCCGAAGCCGGATTTTCGGCAAGAGTCACGGTATCGCCTACGCGCGCATCGCCTACGGTTTTAATCGAAGCGGTGATATAACCGACCTCGCCCGAGGACAGCTGCTTTGTCGGCTCCAAGCTCTTGGCGCGCATATATCCCGTTTCCACAATTGTAAATTCGGCACCCGTAGCCATAAGACGCATGGTCTGCCCCGGCCTTACCACACCGTCAACTATTCTGACATAGACAATTACACCGCGATAGCTGTCATATACGGAGTCAAATACAAGCGCTCTGAGCGGCTTTGAATCGTTATCATCCGGAGGCGGCACAAGGTTTACGATTTCCTCGAGCACAGCGGGGACATTCTCGCCCGTTTTTGCCGAAATTCGCGGCGAATCCATACACGGTATGCCTATAACGTCCTCCACTTCTTTAGCAACGCGCTCCGGCTCTGCGGCGGGAAGGTCGATTTTATTTATTACCGGTACAATTTCAAGGTCGTGGTCAAGCGCAAGGTAGGTATTTGCAAGAGTTTGAGCCTCTATCCCCTGTGACGCGTCAACTATCAGCACAGCTCCCTCGCATGCCGCAAGGGAACGCGACACCTCATAGTTGAAGTCAACATGACCGGGAGTGTCTATTAAGTTCAGTTCATATTTTTTGCCGTCGGCAGCCTTGTAATCAAGCTTTACGGCACGTGCCTTAATGGTTATACCGCGTTCACGCTCAATATCCATATTGTCAAGAAGCTGCGCCTCCATATCGCGTTTCGCTACGGAGTCCGTAAGCTCCAACAAACGGTCGGCAAGCGTACTCTTGCCGTGGTCGATATGGGCAATTATGCAAAAATTTCTGATGTAGTCCTTTTTACCTGACATAAATTTCCTCTTTTATCTTTTTAAATCCCGTATATTATATCAAATTCGGAGTTAAATGTGAATACCGAAAATTATTTCTCACGGTCATAAAAAGACAGCATCGGCTTTATCTTTTTGCCGCCTATCACTCTCTGCTCGTAGTTTTTGGTTATTTTAAACACCGTCCCAGACAAAAGCAACAGACCTATAAGATTCGGCAAAGCCATAAGACCGTTAAACGTATCGGAAAGATCCCAAACAAGCTGAATGCTCGACACGGCACCTATAAATGTCATTGCGAGAAATATTATTTTATACACCGCAGTCAGCTTTTTTCCGCCTATATATTCTGCGGCGCGCGAGCCGTACACCGACCAGCCGAGTATGGTTGAAAAAGCGAACATAACTATACCTATGGATACTATATAAGAGCCACATTTGCCGAGCACACTCTCAAAGGCATATATTGTTATATTGACTCCCTCAAGTCCGCTTTGCAGATTTGCCCCGGTAGTCAGTATTACGAGTGCCGTAAGGGTGCATATAACAATGGTGTCAAAAAACACCTGAAATATGCCCCACATACCCTGTGTTACGGGTTCCTTGGCATCAGAGGAGGAATGGACCATTACCGACGAGCCGAGGCCAGCCTCATTAGAAAATACTCCGCGCGCCACACCGAAACGCATGGCTCTTGAAATACCGTATCCCATAACGCCTCCTCCGACGGAGCGCATACTGAACGCCCCCGAAAATATCTCGCCGAAAGCGTCGCCTATATGGCGGAAGTTTACGATTATTATTATAAGCGCGCCTATTATGTAAAACGCCGCCATAAAAGGCACAAATTTTTCCGTCACCGTGACTATTCTTTTCAGTCCGCCGTAAATTATAACGGCTATAAGGGCGCAAACGACTATCCCCGTAACAACGCCCGGTATATTAAACGAACCCTTAAGTGCCGTGGATATTCCGTTGACCTGAGCTACCGAGCCTATTCCGAACGACGCGAACAGGCAAAAAACAGAAAATATAACCGCAAGCCACTTTTGGCCGAGTCCTTTTTCGATATAATACATAGGGCCGCCCACCCACTCGCCTTTTTCGTTTTTTCTGCGAAAATATATGCCGAGCGCATTTTCGGAAAAGCTCGTCATCATACCGAGCAAAGCAGAAATCCACATCCAAAATACCGCACCCGCTCCGCCGGAGGAAATCGCGGTGGCTACGCCTACAATGTTGCCCGTGCCTACCGTTGCGGCAAGAGCCGTTGCAAGTGCCTGAAACTGCGATATGGCTTTTTCGTCCTTGGTTTTTGTTACCTTGCGGTCTTTAAAAATTGCGGCAACCGTATTTTTAATTGTGTAGCAAAAACGGCGTATTTGAAAAAATCGCGTACCGCACGTGAGATAAAGACCGGTAAGCAGCATCAATATGAGCATCGGAGGCCCCCAAACGACGCTGTTTACCTTACTGTTTACATTTTGAATAAGCTCTACAAAATTTTGCATAGTACCTCCGAATATGTTTTTATTGAATAACAAGAAAACGGGGCAAAAGCAGCTAATAACAGTATTGCTTTACGCCCCGAATTATTAAGAATAAAGCTTTCCGACTATGATGTTCACAAGCGAAACCGGCAATGCCTTTGAAAGTGCCAAAAACAGATGATATTTAGTGCCTTTTGTAGACAAAAGCTTCGGACGAGCTTTGGTTGCCGCAGCATACACCGCATCGGCTATATCGTCCGGTGACATACCGTTTTGCTCGTCGCGCTCCATACCGGCAACCGCTCTTTTAAGTGTTTCGCCGTAAAATTCGTCACCGGCGGTATTTTTCTCTCTTGCCGCGGTAAAACCCGTTTTAACATCGCCCGGCATTACGGCGCAGACCTTTATATTAAACGGTCGCACCTCGTTTGCAAGAGCCAGAGTCAGCGAATTTACAGCCGCCTTTGACGCCGAATAAAACGCCTGAAACGGTATGGCAAGCGGAGCCGCGAGAGAGCTGAGATTAACAATTCTTCCGCCGCCTTGAAGTCTCATATATTTAATTACGTTTTTTGAGCAAATAAAGCAGCCGAAGAAATTGACGTCAAACTGTTTTTTAGCTTCTGCAAGCTTTGCGATCCACTCTGTCAGCCCGTTTGTCTGAGGTCCATCGAAGCATGCACGCAGTGCAGGATCTCCCTGGCTTTTCTCTCCCTTTGCGCCCCATTCACTTCCATAATAAACGCAGGGGATTCCGGGCATACCAAACATCAGCGCATAAATAAGCGGCAGATGCTTTTCATTGGTAAGGATGCTTGCCACTCGCGTCACATCATGGTTGTCCACAAAGCTAAGCAGATGCTTTCCTTTATAAAGGGTCCAGTTTTCCGGGCCGAACTGGCGCAGCAGAGAGTGGACAATTTCAAACATATTCATACTGTTGAAGCTGGAATACAGTCCCTTATAGCATTCATAGTTGGTGGCAGAATGCAGCATGGAATCATTCATCAACCGGTTGTAATCCCCATGCAGCATTTCTCCGACGAGAAAGAAATCCGGCTTTAAGCTGTCGCAGAAGCTTCTCAAACGGCGGACGAAATTTTCGTCCAGACAATAAGCGACATCCAGCCGCAGACCGTCAATGTCAAACTCGTCAACCCAGCCTCTTACGCTTTCCAGGAGATACTGGACAACCTCCTCGTTCTGTAAATTCAGCTTGACAAGATCGTAATTGCCTTCCCAGCCCTCGTACCACAGACCGTCATTGTAATTGGAGTTGCCGCCAAGATTGATATGAAACCAGTTTAAATAGGGGGAATTTTCCCTGTTTTTCAAAACATCCTGAAATGCCCAGAAGCCGCGTCCTGCATGATTGAACACGCCATCCAGCACAACCCGGATGCCTTCGCTGTGAAGCTTATCGCAAACCTGCTTAAAGTCTTCATTCGAACCGAGGCGGCAATCGATTTTACGATAGTCCCTTGTATTGTACCCATGGGTATCCGATTCAAAGACCGGTGAAAAATAAATCGCATTTGCCCCCAGCTTTTTGATATGATCTGTCCAGTCCAGCACCTTCAAAATCCGATGTGTCTCCACCCCGTCATTTTCAAACGGTGCTCCGACAAAACCAAGGGGATAAATCTGATAAAATACACTTTCATATGCCCACATAGTAAATTCCTCTTTCCTGCCAGTATATTTGCTGACCTGTCTATTTTACCATTTTCCTCCAGACTGCTCAATATCAGAATCCTGCACTTTTCCAATAGAATCAATCAATCCCTGATGTTTTTAAAAAATGATTCGTTAATATGACATCGATCCCCATATCAAAGAAGGCTTTTGCTTCTTCTGCATCATCCGACCAAAATAAATTACAGATCATCCCCTTTGCATGAGCCTTGTCGATCATGCTCCGGGTCAGAAATAATTTGCAGAATTGTACCCGGCTGCACTGATACCGAATGGCATTTTCCACAATGCTGTAATTCATATGTCCCTCCAGACAGCATCTTTTGATATCCGGCGCCATTTTTAATGCCGTTTCCAAAACATCCTTCTCCCCGGTAATATAAACCATGTCTCTGCATTGGTATTTATCCAGCAGCTGCAGGATTTTTTGAAAGGTATTCTCATCATAAGCCGGAATTTCTCTGTCTTCCAGATCCTTCAGCACCATCGGCTCCGGCTCC
>ENA-ORND01000643-ORND01000643.1-human-gut-metagenome-genome-assembly--contig:-NODE-643-length-28903-cov-73.890010_pt1 | contig 28903 bp, 29 predicted proteins | sample MGYA00242111_ERZ509014 | MGnify/ENA primary metagenome ERZ509014 (study PRJEB26280, sample SAMEA2338694) | human gut metagenome | biome: human gut; feature: human-associated habitat; material: faeces... | reverse complement strand
CCCGCCGACTCACTCCCGACGTCTAATGTATGCGCATTCGGAGTTTGGCAGGAATTGACAGGCGGCGAAGCCCTCTCTTCCTATCAGTATCTCTACCTCACATACACACCGTCGAGGCTGTCCCTAAAGACATTTCGGGGAGTACGAGCTATCTCCCAGTTTGATTGGCCTTTCACTCCTACCCTCATCTCATCCAAGCCCTTTTCAACGGAAACTGGTTCGGGCCTCCATCGCCTGTTACGGCGACTTCACCCTGGACAAGGGTAGATCACTAGGTTTCGCGTCTGCTCACGCCGACTGAACGCCCTGTTCAGACTCGCTCTCGCTCCGGCTCCGCCACTCAATGGCTTAGCCTCGCCGGCGTGAAGCAACTCGTAGGCTCATTATGCAAAAGGCACGCCGTCGCTCTCGCGAGCTCCGACCGCTTGTAGACGAACGGTTTCAGGTTCTCTTTCACTCCCCTGTTCGGGGTTCTTCCCACCTTTCCCTCACGGTACTGGTTCACTATCGGTCTTCCGGATGTATTTAGCCTTGCGGGATGGTCCCCGCGGATTCGGACAGGATTCCTCGTGCCCCGCCCTACTCAGGTGGCTCCCCTGTAACGTCCTCGTTGCCTGTACGTGCGTGTCACACTCTGCGCGGCGCCTTTCCATGCGCTTCCAGTTCCTTGACGTCATCCCTTGGGAGCTCCTACGACCCCGCACAGCCCTCGAGCTGCACGGTTTAGGCTCCGACCCTTTCGATCGCCTCTACTCAGGTCATCGATGTTTCTTTCTTCTCCTGGGGGTACTGAGATGTTTCAGTTCCCCCCGTTCGCCCCATCCTAAGATGGTGACAGGCCTTCAGCCTGCCGGGTTGCCCCATTCGGACACTCACGGATCACTTCCTGTTTGCGAATCCCCGTGAATTTTCGCAGCTTACCGCGTCCTTCCTCGCCTCCGGATAGCCTAGGCATCCCCCGTTCGCCCTTCTCCTCTTTCTCTCGTGAATTACAGTCTCTCAATATGGTTACTCACCATATTCAGCGACTCTCTTCTTGTCTCGTTTTTGCCTATGAAATTGCAGTCCCTAATTCGCAACTCGAAAAAACTCTCGAATTATATACAAATTACAAACTGATTTTCTTTTCTATCTTTACCTCTTATTCTCTCTCAATGTTGTCAATGAACTTGGCCGTTTGAACGTGTTTCTGAAGCTTTTCAGCATCGTTGTTTCTCAAACGGACTGCAAAGATACGCACTTTTTCATTACCTCCAAATTTTTTCCGACTTTTTTTATCATTTTTTTTCATAAAAAACATTTTATACACCATTTTCACTCCCAAAACCTGTCGAAATAAATGGATTTTGCTTAAGTTTGTATGACGCGGCCGGAAGAGTCGCGCTGACAAAAACAACTTAATTTTTAAGGATTGCTAAAACACATAGACAGATAAGCAAATGGAAGAAAAAAGAACGACTCTGCCTGAGAACGCGCAGAGAGAACTTAAACCGGGCGAAAAGTACGAACCGCTTCTGAGCCCTCAGAAAAACTATCCTGAAGTCACACCTTATTCAGTATGCGTCGGCCTGATCATGGTCATCATTTTCTCAGCCGCTGCCGCATACCTCGGACTGAAGGTCGGCCAGGTATTCGAAGCGGCCATTCCGATCGCCATCATTGCCGTAGGCCTTACAAGCGCATTGGGCAAGAAAGGCGGCCTCGGCCAGAATGTCATCATCCAGTCCATCGGCGGATGCTCCGGCTCAGTGGTGGCCGGCGCCATCTTCACTCTCCCTGCCATATATATATTAGGTGTAGAGGTGAACTTTATGCAGATGTTCCTGTCCTCCCTTCTCGGCGGCATTCTCGGCATCCTCTTCCTGATTCCGTTCAGAAAATACTTCGTAAAGGAGATGCACGGCAAGTATCCTTTCCCTGAAGCCACAGCCACTACACAGGTCCTGATTAGCGGCGAAGGCGGAGGAAACAATGCCAAGACATTGATACTCAGCGGTCTCGTGGGCGGACTCTACGATTTCATCATCGCCACTTTCGGCGCATGGAGCGAAACGGTATCCACCACAGTCACCGCCATCGGCCAGCACATCGCAGACAAAGCTAAAGTCGTGCTGAAGCTGAACACCGGCGCTGCAGTACTCGGACTCGGCTACATTGTCGGTCTCAAATACGCGTTCATAATCTGCTGCGGCAGCTTCCTGGTGTGGCTGGTAATCATCCCGCTGATGAATCTCATCTGGGGCAGCCAAGTCATTGACCTTATGAACAGCGGCATCACGCAGACCATCGGAGACATGTCCGCAGACCAGATCTTCAAGGAATACGCGCGTCACATCGGCATCGGCGGCATTGCCACAGCCGGCATCATCGGCATCATCAAGTCTTTCGGAGTCATCAAATCGGCCGTAGGACTTGCCGCAAGTGAGTTCACGAAAAAGCCGGGCACAAAAGCCGAAGCCACCGAGCGCACAGACAAAGACATGCCGATGAAGACGATTGTTTTCGGCATTGTCATAGCCCTGCTGGCGATTTTCGCATTCTTCGCATTGGGCGGAGTCGTGGAAAACATCTGGCAGGCATTGGTCGGCGTGCTGATCGTGGGCATCATCTCCTTCCTGTTTACGACCGTGGCTGCCAACGCTATCGCCATCGTGGGCTCGAACCCTGTCAGCGGCATGACACTTATGACATTGATCATAGCATCATTGATCCTCGTGGCGGTCGGACTGAAGGGCAATGCCGGTATGGCGGCGGCGCTGGTGATCGGCGGAGTCGTGTGCACGGCGCTATCTGTGGCGGGCTCGTTCGTGACTGACCTGAAAATCGGATATTGGCTCGGCTCCACACCTAAGAAGCAGGAAATCTGGAAGTTCGCGGGCGTCGCCGTCGCTGCTGCCACTGTCTGCGGAGTGATGCTCGTGCTGAACAAGACATTCGGATTCACCGGGGACAATGCTCTCGTCGCGCCTCAGGCCAATGCAATGGCAGCCGTTATCCAGCCGCTGATGAACGGCGGCGGTGCTCCGTGGATTCTCTACGGAATCGGTGCGCTCATCGCTATTGTCCTGACAATGTGCAAGATACCGGCTCTCGCTTTCGCTCTCGGAATGTTCATTCCTATCGACCTGAACCTGCCTCTGCTCATCGGCGGCGCCATCTCCTGGTTCGTCGCTTCCCGCAGCAAGGATGCCCAGGTCAATGCAGAGAGACACGAAAAGGGTACGCTTATCGCTTCAGGATTTATTGCAGGCGGCGCCCTGATGGGTGTTGTCAGCGCCATCCTCAAGTTCGCAAATGTGGATCTGTTCCTGACTTCGTGGCACGCAGAGTACGGTGAAGCTGTTGCGCTTCTTCCTTATATAGGTATCATCGCGTTCATTATCGGGGTCGCGATGAAGGTCAATGAGAAAAAACAATTACAATAACGAGATATGGAAAAGATATTGGACAGATTTCTGAGATACGTCGCCATCGACACTCAGTCAGATGAAAATTCGGAGTCACAGCCAAGCGCTGCCAAGGAACTGGATTTGCTGAAGTTGCTCTGCAAGGAGCTGAACGATATGGGCGTGGAGGCTACCCTCGACGAGTACGGATACGTCATGGGCTCCATCCCGTCCAACATTGACAAGAAAGTTCCTGCCATAGGCTTCATCGCGCACGTGGATACGTCTCCTGACGCTTCCGGAAAGGACGTCAAGCCGCAGATCATCAAGGACTACGACGGTGGAGACATCGCATTGAAAGGTGTGCCGGGCCTGTTCCTGAGGCCGTCCGAGTTCCCTGAGCTGCTGTCACACAAGGGCCAGACCATCATCACCACTGACGGCACCACGCTGCTCGGAGCTGACGACAAGGCCGGTGTGGCGGAGATCATGAACGCGGTGCAATACATCATGGAGCACCCTGAGTTCAAGCATGGCGACATCAAGATCGGCTTCACTCCGGATGAGGAAATCGGCCGCGGCGTCGTGAAGTTCGACGTGAAGCGATTCGGTGCCGACTATGCCTACACGATGGACGGCGGAGAAATCGGTGAACTGGAGTTCGAGAATTTCAATGCCGCTTCCGCCAAGCTCCACATCCAGGGGCGCAATGTCCACCCAGGGTACGCGAAGGACAAGATGAAGAATGCCATCCTTATCGGTATGGAATTCAATGACTTGCTTCCTATCGGCCAACGTCCTGAGATCACCGAGGGCTACGACGGATTCTTCCACATCATCAGTTTCAAGGGCTCGGTAGAGGAGGCTGATTTCAGCTACATCATCCGCGACCACGACCGCAAGAAGTTCGAGGAAAAGAAGGAGCTTATAGGTCAATGTGTCAATTTCATCAATGTCAAATACGGTGAAGGCACTGCCACTCTGGAGGTCAAGGACCAGTACTACAACATGCGTGAGCAGGTGGAGCCATACTATTTCATTGTCGAAAAGGCTGTCAAGGCCATGGAGATGGCAGGCATCAAGCCGAAGATTCAGCCTATCCGAGGCGGCACTGACGGAGCGAACCTTTCATTCAAAGGCCTCCCATGCCCGAACATCTTCGCCGGCGGCCTGAACTTCCACGGCAAGATGGAGTTCGCCCCTCTCGAGAACATCGAGAAGGCCTCCGAAGTAGTCCTGAACATCGTCAAGCTGTTCGCGGAATAGGGATACGGAAAGTCATTAGACGCAGCAACACGACCTCAGCGTGCCACCATAGGTAATTACTGAACCAATGAGCATACCTGCAAGTTGGCAAATTCAGATGTAACAAATTAACATACAACCACTTACATACCCTAAAAGCAAAATGCAAAGATGCTCATCACCCTATTTTTTTAGGGGAGTGAGCATCTTTGCGCATTAGCTCAAACGCTCATAACCGCCTACTCATCAATGCATTACAACTACCATTACAGCATTAGCATTATGCTCATTGGTACCATAATTCCGCCGCTGGGTGACTATTAGCAGCATTTTCCTATAGAACAACACTCGCGCATATCGGGTATAACTCTTTGCCTATTTCAGCATATTCAAGAAGAAAGGAAACAAAAGAGCCGACTCATAGATTTTATTTCTTTTTGACAATGTAAATGATATTGAAGGCGCATCTGACAAATAATAGTCAAGCACAAGAAAAACATCTTATATATTGTACAATGTAAATATTGTATCTATCTTTGTGAAAAAGAACCACAAAATGACTTTTGATAAAATATTGGATGACGGAAGGCTCTGGGCAGTACGGTACGATGAAAAAGAACAAAACTGCTTCGATGAATTGTTTGACCGGTGGTATGACATGCAGTGGCTGAAGTCATTCTTCACAGATAATCTTTCGGATTTAAGCGCCTACTTCCACATCACAGATGTATATAAGGCCATAATGGAAACAATAGAGGATGCATCCTCTTTGGAATGCCTGATGCTGGACATAAGTCCGGACGCAAACCTAAATACACTTTTCAGACATCTTGAAAACAATAGATCCTCAGAAATGACATTAGGAAAAGAGAAAGCGAGAGGAAAAAGCGTCCACAAACATTCCTCTTGGTTAAGGATATATGCAATCAAAATTGAAGACGGCATCTACGTAGTAACCGGAGGAGCAATAAAACTGACGGCTACGATGTCTGAAAGAACACACACTCTCGCGGAACTGGCTAAAATGGAGATGGTTAGAAATTATTTCATTGAAAATGGCGTTTTTGACAAAGAAGGATTAAATGACTATATAAACCATGAGCAAGGCAACTGAATTTTTGTACGATCACCAATCTGCAACCCCTTCAAAGTGGAGGGAAGCGGCTGAATGGAGAAGAAAGAATGAGAACTGGCTGAAATATTCCAGAGTCATAACGATGAAAACCATGCAGGCTATGGATAAGCAGTCTGTCACTCAGTCCATACTTGCCCAGCGGATGGGATGTAGTCAACAATATGTCTCCAATCTGCTCAAAGGGAGTTCTAACATGACATTGGAAACGATATCACGCATAGAAACAGCGCTCAACATTGACCTCATCGGATCCGCACTGGGCGGCTTGGTCGATGGATATGACTCTGCCGAAAGTTCATCGCGCACGTGCTATCTGAATGATGTGGAACAACCTGCACTTGCGCATTTCGAAGAACGCACTGATAATCAATAAGTTAAGCAAGAACCAGAAAGCCAGGTTACCCGAAAAAACAGGTAACCTGGCTTTCACATTATTTACTAATTCTCTATAAATCAATATCTTCCACGATTAGGCAAAAGTCAGGTTGTTCTGAAAATTTCACACTCATAATATCACTGGACAGACACTATAACAGTTCGGAGAAAATACACCAGACAACTAGCACAACCGCCAATATCGAAACTATGGTACTGATCAGACATCCGGATAACGACATCTTGCCACGCAGGACAGACGCCACATCACCCAAGAATCCGCTAAATACATTCTTCAGCAAATACAGAATCAGGCCTATTACAAAAATAATCACAAACCATAGTGGAACACCTTCAACCATAATTTTTCATCTGTTTTCAAACATTGACTCTATCCGACTCAATGATTCATCATACTCCGCAATCTCTATTTTCTTCATCTCTGCGTCAGGGAAGATATTGTTCAACTCGTTCAACTTCTTCTCGACACCATCTAACTTCAATTTGATTTCCTGAAGCGACTTCATCTTGGCATCAATAGCCTCCTTCAATTCCTTCTTTGCCGAAACCTGGAATACTCTCAACTTGGAATGCTCCATTTGCAGCGCATTCAATTCTGACTCAACGAGCTGAACCTCATGCTTTTGCACACTACTTTTCTCTTTCAGCCCTTCCATTGCAGAAATAAAGGCATCATAGTCCGACAGACTGTCACCAACATTGTCGGCAATGATCCCGCTTAAACCGGAAACCGCCTGAGAAGCAGTCTTTATGGCAAAAGAGGAAGGATTTGTAATCAGAATTACTAACGATTGGGACTTTATGGATTGACCTAAAACCTTAATCGACTTGTCTGCAATCATTGCTTTGCGCGAATTTCTCACAGCCGAGAAGATTTTATTTTTCAAATCATCCACAAGAATCTTTCTGTTATGAGAAAGGATACGATTCAATGGGACCGACGGGCCAATGACATGCGAATAAGCAGATAAAGTACGGAACGTATCTTTAAGCATATTCAGGTACTCTTCGTGTTTTTTGGCCTTCAACTTGCCATCCTTAGCCCAAGGAGTCGCCTTCTTGAAGAATGTTGACTGTTCTGCCTTTTGAGATAAAGGATTCCTGAGATCCACATTGGCAGATAATTCCGATGGAAGATTCCGTACAACGATTCGCAGCAATAAAGACAATTCCTCTCCTGCCCTAGACAACAGACAATTACAGTTCTCTGAATTCCGATCTTCGGCATAACTGATTTTAGCCTCAAGGAACATAAGAAGGACTCTGATCATTGACGCAAATATCTCCTTCAAATCGCGCTTGGTTTTCTCATCTTCCGCCATTTCAAGCGCGTGTTCCAAAGAACGCACAATGCCCTCAACGGACATCGACACGGCCTCAGGAGAATCAACCGTCTCTACAATCAGTCTCAAATCACTGATAACCAAGCCATAAGGCTCTGACAGATTGCATTGCACAGAACTGAGCCATTCCTCCTGGGCTTTCAAACCTCGTTCTTCCTTCAAGTCGCTGACCTTATTTTCAAGTCCGGCTGACAATTCTGACAACGCATGGCCTGTAGCGGAGGATGCCTTTTGCGCAGCATCCACCACCTTCTGAGCCCCATCCGCCAGCTTTTTAAATAATGCAGCCATAATTAGCAATTAAAACTTATAATCGCTTACCCCCAAACCTTTAATCTTTAGTTCAGGAAGCGATTCGTTTTCTTTTTCCGGTTCAATGTGAGCCTTAATTGTATCCGCAATAGTTTTGCAAACCGCCATTCTGCGTGGATCATGACAAATCAGGCTCCATGCAATACGCAAGACAAGCCCATTGACATTATCTCGATTCTTCAATTTTCTGATGAAAAGCCCCGAACTGTTCGACTGGTGGTATCTCTGCCTGTCACAACTGACGCCAAACTCGTTTTTCAAATTGGCTTCGATTTCAGAAAGAAGCCGTCTCAGTTCCTCCTTGTCTCGAACAAGCAAATCCGGCGCGTCAAAACTTTCATCACCTTTAGGTCCACCATATCCGAAATGAACTTGCGTGGGATATTCCGGTTCATTTGCACCACTCGCTGCAAGCATTGCTATCACCCAGCTACCTTCTCTACTGGACAATCTTTCTATGTCAGACAAAAAGATCGGATAGTCAGGATGAATATGGTTCGACGAATTAGAATAAAAAGAGAAATATGGATGAGACCGTCCTATTTCACGTCCCACATAATTAAATCCACCGATCTTCGCAAGATAATATGCAAAATGTCCTATTATAGGATCCGCCACATTTGAAGGAGCCACTATTGTAACTAACGATCCCCTATCAATTACGCATCCATATTTAGTATTGACATAGAAAGCCTCCACCGCAAGTTTATCCTGTGGCAATTTATCCACCGGCACTGTAGCTGCAACATTGATAAACCTGAAATCCGAACTGCTCTCTACAGCCTCAAAGACATCGTTTTCCTTCATTTTCATTCGGGCCTGAACATCCACAAGAGAAAGAAACTGAGGCATAATCTGATAACCCGTATAGCGGTCGAGAACGCGTTCAAACGCATTATGCAATTTCAGTTTATTCTGATCCAACGCCTCGCTATGACGCTCATCTTCAAGGACTTCGACAAAGCCAGAGCCAATGAGACCTGCCGGCACTGCAAATATGGCAATCCCCAGTAATCCGACTATCGAAGCAATGACTTGACCGCCAACGGTCGCCAATGGAAAATCCGCAATCTTGCCGGGATCGCCTAAATACTTAGCGAATGCCCAGACAAGAGTTTGCCACCCATTTTCACAAAGCTCCGGCTGCGCATCATGTTCCGCATAATACAAAAGGAATGAAAGAATTACCGTCAGTATGCACAAAAACATCAGGCTTATGGAAAGCTCTTGCTTTTTTGCTATTATGACCTTGCCTAAAATCCGAAAAGATTTCATATACCGGAATATGCGGAAAAGCCTTGCGATTCTAAGAATCTTAAGCGCCGCAACCGGTATCTTCATGCAGAAGCTTAAATAAAACGGATATGTCGACAAGCAATCAATTAGCCCGTAAAAGCTAAAGCAATAGCGCACGCGCCCCCAGAATCCTGCATATTTCGGATTGACAACATCTGCCACCCATATACGTAAAGTAACTTCAATTGTAAAGACAACTGTAGTAAACACGTCCACAAATCTAAGGACTCCACCATATTGTTCGGAAACGCCCTCAAATGTTGACAGAAATATCTCCAGCGAACTTATAAGAATCAGCGCAATTATCACCCAGTCAACGACATTGTGCCATTTCTTCGTATGCAGATTATCATCAAAAACGCAAGCAAGGTCTTTTTTAAAGGCTTTACACTTTTCACGCATCTTTTCCTCCCGCCCCATACTACTTGTTCAGTTTACCAGTAATGGCCTTCACTATAAATCCGCCAATTTTCCTTTCCAAACCTTGTTTGGTCATCGGAACTCCCGTTTTTCGCACAATTTTTTGTTTCAATCCCGTGATCCCTAAAGCGCGCTTCCACGAGAATGACAAACCCGGAATTTTCATATATTACTTTCTGGCTCTTTCTCTCGCAAGACTCGCTTTCGCCGAATCTATTTGACGTTTATACGATTCTATCTGCCTGTCGTGAGATGCAGCACGATCTATCTTGGTTTTACGATACGATGCTTTTGACGATGGTGAGGATGCGCTTTTTACAAGACTGGCATAGCGCTCATTATCACTTTTTTTAGCTTCTTTTTCCTTCGCCATTCTTGCACGAAGATCAATAATTAATTTTTTGTAATATTCTACACTCATATCAGTTTAATATTATCTGTATTCGCCTTTCTTACAACCATTTTTTTCACATTCAGCATTAAATGCAGACAACGTCTTTTCGTCCTGAGAACCTGATGTATAATATCGATGCCCAGTTACGTCTGTGTAACATACCTGCGCATATAGCCCGAACACTGTATCAAATTCCTTTTCTACAGATTTTATCTTTTTATTGCCGGATATGCTGATATCTCCACCAGAGTCTGCTCTTCTGACAGATGCAAGAGTCTTATCTCCAGGCAACTGTGTCTTAACCGGTTCTTTCCGCATATAACTATAATACAAACCAAGCCTTAGATACGGGAATCTCTTATTGAATTCTTTCTGAAGAGTAGCAATTTTCTTATTTCCGTTTACAGAAAGTTCCGTCACGGTTTTCGTAGTAGTCTTTGCTTCAGTTTTAGTGGTTTTCTTTGCTGTAGTAGTCTTTTTCGCAGCCGTCTTGGATGTGGCGGTTTTCTTTGCAGTCGATGTTTTCTTCACTGCGGTTTTAGTCGTTGTTTTTTTAGTCACAGGCATAGTTCAGTTTTTTTAAGGATTATTTTTCGGCCATACAATTAAGCCGGAAGCCCAGAATAGACCTCCGGCATTAACAGGTTAGCAATTATTTTCCTGCTGCTACAAGTGTAACCTTGTCGTCTGCAAGTTTTGTATCGCTGGAATTAGATACTTGAACACCAATACCCCAAGCCGCAGCAAACTCAGTCTCAAATTTTCCTACAGTCTTGTTTCCACCGACTACTAATTCTCCACCTTTAGCGCCTTCAGAGCGAAGGCTTCCAAGTGTAGCCTCGTCATCAGCCATAGCACCTCTGCAAGTCACGCTCTTGTAAACACGCAATGAGCTTCCGAAATTCTTTTTGAAATTAGCCTTAAGGGTCTTGACCTTCATGCGGCCATCAATTTTCAATTCTGCCATGATTTTAAAATTTAAGTTATTCAACAATAATAAATTCTGTTCTACGATTTGCTTCTCTATCATTAGGATCTACCGGCTCACTGCTACCCTTACCCTCATATGAAAGTCTGGAGCCGTCAACTCCCTGAGAAATAAGGAAATCAACAGCAGTTTTCGCACGCTTTTCAGAAAGTTCCTGATTGTGCTCCGCATTACCTTCGTCCGATGTATGTCCCTTAATAAGGAGTTTCAACTGCGGATTCTTAATCAGCACGTTAGCCAAGTCATGCAGTGCAAACTTTGCTTTGTCGTTAAGTTCATACGAATCCGCCTTAAACTGAGCCGCATTGAAGTTCTTAGCGATTTCCTCAACCTGCTGTATATAAACAGTATCTACCCTTACTACCGTAACAGTATCTTTTTGAATCACAGTCACGACTTCCGGTTTCTTGTTCCATTTCATGAAAAGGAAGAGAAGAAGCAATACCGCACAAGCGGTAAGTGCCAACAGCGGCCAGATATTCTTTTTCTTAGTCTTTGGCGCACTTACTTTCGCAGGAGTCTCCGGTTGGATGAATTCCAAATAATATCCACCCTTCTTTCCGAACCCTTTCTCAACATTCTCCATCTTGGAGACAACAATGCCATACTTAACTGCGTGCTTGACAAGTCTTTCATAACTTGGTTTGGTCCACATTGAGACAACAGCAACCTTAAGTCCATCCGCCATTGTCAAAAGGCAATCCTCATCGGCGAAATAACCGTTCCAGTTAATATGGTCCATCTGTGCCTGAATCTCGCTCAATGTCTTGAAATTGTGTTTCACTCCCGAATCAGGATTGAGAGAATCAGGAAAAGCTTTCTTAAGGTCATCTAATGTAGTTTCCGGATGCAAGGTCATATAAGCATGCATGATTCCAAGCGCCGTCCTATTCTGAGCTTTGCCGTAAACTTTAACTTTTACATCCATATTTAGCTATTTATTATTAAGATTATTAAGGAAATCAATCAGTTTACTTCCCATTTGCCTAGTAGTCCAGTTAGAATCGAATTCAAAACCAGTTGCAGAGGATATGCTCCTCAATGCTTCTTTAGTATTCTCATATGTGCGATAAGTATCAATGTGGCCATTGTCTTTTTTGACAATCACATAATTATCCACGTGAGCTTCACTGCCTTCACCAAATTCTTTAATCAACCTGGCGCCAAACTGCTGAGTATTCCATGACGGATCATACTCAACTCCCTTAGACTCTGCTATCTCGCGTAACGAGCCTTTCACATTGTCATAATTACAGAACACCTCGATTGCGCCATCGTCTTTAACTGAGACAACGTACTCACCATAAATTGCTGATTTCTTTGCCATAATTTATAATGTATAATTATTTCTGTCTTGCAGCCTCACCGATAGTCAGGCTGTTGTCACATAGTTTCTTATTGTTGAAATCCGCAATCTGAACATTGACCCCAAAATGATCCTTGAATGTTATTTCCGCATCCCCGACTTTCATGCTGGCTTTAATCTTAAGAGCACCAGCCTTAGTTTTCAAGTCAGTTTTAGTCGACACTTTATTGAGTTGAGCAAGGGTCAGTTCTCCATCAGCAATCACTTGTCCTTTATAGACACGAAGTGAAAGACCGAAGTTCGCTTTGAAATTCTTACAAAGTGTTTTGATTTTTGTCTGAGGCTTAATTTCAAAGTCCGCTGCCTTGAAATTATCACCAATTTTCTGCAACAGGTTACCTAATCCCATAATAGAGAGTGTTTTTATCAGTTGTTATTATACGCAAAAAAGGACACGAACATTATTGTTCTTGTCCTCTTATCAGGTCTTAGACTACCTTCCTTATGAACAAGCAACAATGCTCATGTCCAGATATCGGGTATAGACTATATGCTAACACGATACGGGACACAAGCGTTGTCACTGCCCGCCGATAAGGATCAAAGTGTCTAAGTTTGATAAGAAGGCGGAAACGTTGAAACGCTCTATGTCTTTATTTGCACTCCCTGTGGGGAGGGAGATGCCACAAATATATAAAATAGTTTCAACAATCCAATCAATGTGTCAATGAATTTCAGTCAGCATTGTCCGGAGTCAATTGTTTTCCCGTCAATGCTGTTGCAAAGTTCCAAATTAGTCCATTTTCATGAAAGCATTTTTTAGTCCTTGTTAGTCCTTGATTTGGAAATATGGGAGAATGGGAATAATTTTACATCGGATCAATTTGGAGACGACACTATGAACAACGAATCTGCAGAAATCATTGAACTGAAAAAGAAGATTGAAGAATCTGTGGAACGGGTTATGCACACGCCGGCAGACTTCGATTTTCTGAGCGGCGCGATATGGGAACAGATTCGGGAATACATCAGCCCCACGACATTGAAAAGGACATGGGGCTATTTGGATGGGGTGAAGCAAATCCGCTATTCGACACTGGAGATCCTGTCCAGATTTGCAGGATTCAAGAGTTGGGACAATTATCTGGCGGAACGGAAAATTTCGTCGGAGCAGAATTCGAACATCGTCACGAAAGGAGTTGTCAATGCCTCTGAACTTGCTGAAGGAGACACCGTGGCCGTAGAGTGGGCACCGAACAGGCGGGTGAGTTTCAAGCATCTGGGAAACTGCCGTTTCGAAGTGACCGAGTCCGTCTGGTCGCATCTCGATGTGGGAGACACCGCATCAGTAATGCTGTTCGTAATAGGTGAACCTCTGCTGCTGAGTGACTTGAATCATCGCGGAAAGACCGGGCTGACTTACATCTGTGGCGGCAAGGGCGGACTTACTGCGCTGAGAACAAACGATTTGACATCGGACCTCTCGAGAACATCGAAAAGGCCTCCGAAGTAGTCCTGAACATCGTCAGGCTGTTCGCGGAATAGGGATACTGAAAGTCGACGCAGCAACACGACCTCAGTGTGCCACCATAGGTAATTTCTGAACCAATGAGCATACCTGCAAGGCGGCGAATTTCGATGTAACAAATTAACATACAATTACTTACATATCCTAAAAGCGAAATGCAAAGATGCTCATCACCCTATTTTTTTAGGGGAGTGAGCATGTTTGAGCATTAGCTCAAATGCTCATAACCATCTGCTCATCAATGCATTACAGCTACTATTACAGCATTAGCATCATGCTCATTGGTACCATAATTACGCCACTGGGATGCTTTTCAGTCAGCACCTCAGCCTTTCTGAGCGGGAGCAATCGCTTCTGAAGTCGGGCCTTTCTCCGTAACACCTGCCTGCTCTGATTTTTCTGGCGCACCTGCGTCGTCATCGGCTTTCCGAGCGGTTTTCTCCGCCTCACGGGCGGCCTTTGCGGCGGCTTTGAGGTCGTCGCGCTCCTTTTGTTTCAGGTATGCGGCCTTGTATTTCTCGAGACGGGCATTCTCCTTCTCTTCCCTGGCTTTCAGGGCCTTGAGTTGTTTCAGCTTCTTCGCACGAAGTTTGGCAGCTTTCTTATCCGCGGCTGCCTTGGCTTTGGCCGCATCCAGACTGTCGAGCCTTGCCCATTTGGCTTCACGGGCAGCAATCTTCGCCGCACGGATGGAATCACGCTGCGCCTTCTTCAACGCGGACGGATCCAGCACAGGAGCATTGACAGAAGACGAATCAGAAGACATTGACAGAGAATCAGTTGCGGCCTTTGTCGAATCCGCGACAGACGGGAGGGACGTTCCGAGCGAGTCCACAGGAGAGAGTGACAATGAATCCTGCGCTACGGACAGCGAGTCGCCAGCTACCGTCAATGAATCTGCGGCAGCGACCTTAGCCTGTGCGGCAGCCTTCCTGCGAGCCTCTGCATTGGCCTTGGCCACCTTGCCCTCGCGGATCTGCTTCATTATGCCCGGGATGTAACCAGGATAGTATCTGTCTGTGTATTCGAAAGTTGCACGCGGACGGGCCGAATATGAACTGCGCTCCGATGGACGCAGAGAGAGCAGGGTAATGTCCTGTTTGCCGCGCGGACACGCATCTATCTGCCAGTCAAAGCCCTTCAGTACACGTTCATCACGCGTCATCTGAGCCACCGGATAGCCATCGTTTTTCGCGGCATCGAAGTAATAGACCTTGTCCAGTTCCCCGTTCAGGAACCGCGCAGAGAGCATTTTCGCAGCACTCTTGTTCACGGTCGCATAGACGCTGTCCTCCTGCAGATAGAAAACGGCATTCGCCTCGCCGAGAGCATCGAATCGGGTCAATGCCCCTGTAGTGTCGAAGTAGGCGAGCATTTCCATGGCCCTGATCTGGTCGAAGCACAACGAGTCTTCTTTCACGATGATGAACGCGTTGGACATCAAGCTGGCCTTCTGCATGGCCCTGTCCTTGATCACCGCATAGATGCTGTCGGCAGAATACTGCCTATTGCCCTCATTCCAGACAAACGGTTTCTCATACATTCGGACCAATGAATCCAAATCATTGTAAACCAATGAGTCACAAGCGAGCTGTATATCTTTGCGGAACATCTTCACGTTCTTGATGGCCGTGATGAAATTCAGCTTCGTGGAGTCCTTCGGTGCGGAAAGCGAGTCCGCGGCTACAGTCAATGAATCTGCTGCATTTGCGAGCGAATCTGCCGAATGCGAGAGCGTGTCAGCAATGTGCGAAAGGGAATCGGACGCATGAGCGAGCCTGCCGGCCGGTTTCTGAAGTGCACCAGCTGCCGATCCGAGCGATGCGAGCGCGTGAGAGACAGAATCTGCCTCAGAGGCCTGTGAACCAGCCGCCATCGCGGTCGAATCCTTAGCCGAGGTCAATGTCTTGGCTGTCAATGAGTCTGACGGAGCACCCTCGGCCAGCTCAGCTGCATCAGTCGCCTCATCACCATTCTCCCCGGAAGCCTCAGCCGACTCAGAAGCCTCCGACACATCACCTTCCTTCTCAGAAGCTTCATCCGCCTCCGAAACATCCGAAGACTCAGATGCATCACTCTCGGAAGCCTCGGACTCGGAAGCACCAGCCGCCTCCGAAGTCTCCGCAGCCCCTCCTGCAGCAGCCACAGCACCGGTCTCCTCCGTCTGTTTCTTGTTAGGCTTAGGACGGTTCGGGTCATTCTCCATCGCCTTGGCCGCAGCTTCAGCCGCCTCCTTGGCCGCCTTCTGACGATAAGCCTGGACAGCATCCACCGCCAGATCCTCAAGACGGGACTTGGAATTCTTTATCTCAGATTCATTGACCTGAAACATCATATATGTACGGGCGAAAATGGTGTCAGCCCCGAAATAGACCGTATCAGGCTGGTCCTCAGCATTTTTCATCACGCCGATCACCGCCGGGTCCCTCGTCAGCTTCACCTCGGACAACGAATCCGTATAGAAAATCCGCCCGGCCAGAGCCGAAACATCACGCGTAGTGTCAGTCACCTGCGCATTGCCGAGCAGCTCGATATTCTTAGATGCCCTATAATAATATAAGGAGTCCGCCCAGCCTTCCTGAGTATCACTCATGCCATGGACATTGTTCCGGAACAGGAAAATCTCACGTCCGCGGTCATACCAACCGCCATTGGCCGAAAGCATATTGTCATCCTGCCAGGTATCCGTGTCGAACCCGAACGTCGCCACATTGGTCCTGGCATCATAGACGATGGTAGTGGACTTCACGAACACCGAATCCGTGAACATATTCACCCTGTCATTGAACGTGAACGTCCTTATCTTGGAATCGTAAGTACCTGTCCGGCTTTCGATTATCTGCCCCTCGGCATCCTTCATCGAACCGCCGTTGAAGAAAACCGCCACACTGTCCTTCGTGTTGTAGTCCAGATGCTCGGTACGCAGCACATTCCGGTCCTTATCCTCGAGCTGCACCAATGTACCCCTGAACTCAGCCAGGTCCCTGTCAATATAATATGTCAGCCTGTCTCCCGTCAGCACCGTCTGGTCCTGGAGAATCTTCACATTGCTGATGGCGTAGATTTCATTGGAACTCATATTCCAGAGCGCCGTATCACAGATGAGATAAGTATCATTGTGCAGAAACCTCGCCGGGCCCGTCACTTTTCGGTAATCGACGCCGTCCTTCTCGATAAGCTCCATGGACTGTGCGCTCAGAAGACGAACGAGCGAGTCCTTCTGACTGCCATTTTCCTGTGCAGACAGACTTGTCAATGTCGAGAGAACCGTAACGACAGATATGAAAAGCTTACGGAAATTCATTGACACTCAATATCTTACTTTTCAGCAGCCTCGGACGCGCACTGAGCCACTATCTTGTTCCAGCCCTCGCGAGAGAAATTACAGTCCTTGAACAACGGGTCGATAGTGATATATGTCGTCTTTATCTTGCTGTCAATGAACTCGTCGATAGCCTCATTCTGCTTCTTGACCTTCGCCTCGTCCAGCAGCTCGCTGTAGTCATTCTCGAACGAAGCCGTATGGGACGGGATGATCTTGTCCACGCGGATTATCTTATACACAGTATTACCGCTACGGCCCTCATTGTCAAGCGATTCCACAGGCTCGGATATCTCCCCTTCCTTCAGATTCTTGATGGCAGCATAGTCCTGAGGCTTCAGCTGGTCGATCTCAAAATACGCGGAACCGGTATTCGGATCAGCCATCTGGCCGCCATTGGTACGAGTCTGATTGTCCTGAGAATAGAACTTCGCCGCAAGCTCGAAAGTGACAGCCTTGTTCTGGATTTCAGTCTTGAGCGAGTCGAGCGTCTTGAACGCCTTCTGCCTGTCGGTATCCGTATAGACCGGCTTCATGAGAATATGGCGGGCATTGAACATATCCCCCTTCTTCTCGAGCACCTCGATAATATGGAAGCCGTCCGGCGTCTCAACAATCTGGGAAATCACACCAGGCTTGAGCGACATCGCCGCATCAGAAAATGCCGGCCAGAAAATCGACTTCGACGCAAGCCCCAGTTCGCCGCCCTTCCTCGCGCTGCCCGGGTCCTCAGAATAGATACGGGCCAATGTAGAGAATTTCTCACCATTGATAATTCGCTCACGTATGCTCAGCAGCCTCTCCTTCACCGCAAGATTCGCAGCCTCGCGGTCCGGATAGATACAGATCTGGCTCAGCTGATACTTCACCGGAACCATAGGCAGGTCCGCGGCATCAGTCTTGGAAACATACTCCTTCACATCGTGCGGAGTCAGCTCAGGCACCGCCGAAGCAATCTGAGACTGCATCTGCTGGGTAAGCGACATATCCTCAAGCTGCTGCTTCCATTCCTGACGAAGTTTATACATCGGCTTGCCGTAGGCCTTCTCCACATTGTCATCACCCCCGAGCTGAGTACGCATCTGATCGATACGCTGCGCCAGAGTGCTTGACACCATCTCCTGGTTCACCGTGAGAGAATCCACACGCGCCTGCATCAGGAAAAGCTTCGACTCAAGCATACGCTCCAGCTGCTCGCAACGCATATTCCTGTCGGAATACATCCCCTGCATACGCATATACAGAATCTCCTGCTCCAGTTCCGACAATGAAATCATCTCATTGCCCACGACAGCTATTGTCTTGTCAATGAGGCCATTACCATATTTCTGGGCATTGAGTGGCATCTGCGCCGAAGCCAACACCGCAACCACAGCTGCTGCAAGTTTCAGTATATTCTTCATAATCAATAAATCATCATTTTATAACGAAAGCGCCTTGAGCGCGCGCATTCTCTAACAAGTCCCGTTCCAAACCTGAAATCAAAGCCTGTTTTCTGGTACTCAGGATAATATCTTTTATTTGTTCCCTATAATATTCCACCGGTCCGGTCTGCCCCGCCCTCATCATTTCGCTGACAAAGGCAATGTTCAGATTGCCGCTGCCGTCCGGAATCTCCACCATCCCGTCCTTCATCACCGCCAGCAACGACCCGTAATCCGTCCCGAACTCCCGCGACAGCCTCACCATATTCACCCAGCCCCCGCCGAAGAAGTTATATCTCAATGCAGATGAATACGTCAGGCTGTCACCTTCCATTATATCATCCACATCAGACGAAAGCAGCTTCTTCTTGATGATGTTCAAGTTCGGCGAATCGGCAGAGATGCAGAGGAACTTCGCCTTGGCAATCGGCAGAGCCAGACGGAAATTCTCAATATGGTCCTCATAGTACTTCTCTATCTGCCCGTCAGTCACAGCCGTATCGAGCCTCTGGTTTATACACTTCTGTTCATAGCGGTACTTCAGCAGCGAACGGCGATAGTCCTCCAGTTCCTTGGTGACATTCTTCTCCGACTTGGACAACTCCCTGTCCACCACATCATTGAACACCATATCGGTAGCCCAGGAATTTATGTACTGGAGCGCAAGCCGAGTGCTGTCCTCAGCCGAAATGCCGTCCGGAATGAACGTCGCCAAATCCGTATCATACAGTTTTTCGGACCCCACCTCAGCCACGACCTTGCCGTCACGGACAAACGACATAATCGTCTTGCACGAATTCAACATCGGCAGGACGATTACGAAAAAGCATACGCCTATAATATTCAGGACTCTGCGAGTACTCAAATCTATCTCGAATAATTAGGTGATTCCTTGGTGATAGTCACATCATGCGGATGGCTCTCGAGGTAACCCGCATTGGTGATACGCACGAACTGGGCGCCGCGCAGAGAAGCGATATCCTTCGCTCCCACATAGCCCATACCTGCACGCAGACCACCCACAAGCTGGTAAACGACCTCAGCCACAGTGCCCTTGAACGGCACCTGAGCCACGATTCCCTCCGGAACAAGCTTCTTCACATCCTCTTCCATATCCTGGAAATACCTGTCCTTGGAACCATGCTCCATAGCCTCGAGCGAACCCATTCCCCTGTACGCCTTGAACTTCCTTCCGTTCAGGATGATGGTCTCACCTGGAGACGCCTCAGTTCCGGCAAACAATGAGCCGGCCATAATGGTGCTTGCACCTGCCGCCAATGCCTTCACGATATCACCCGAATAGCGGATACCGCCGTCAGCAATCACAGGCACGCCCGTTCCCTCCAATGCCTTGGAAGCAAGCATCACAGCCGTCAGCTGAGGCATTCCGACACCGGCGATAATACGTGTCGTACAGATGGAACCAGGTCCGATACCGACCTTCACCGCACTCACACCTGCATCTGCCAATGCCTTGGCACCCTCGCCCGTGGCAACATTGCCCGCAACAATCTGTATATCTCTGTTCTTGAACGCCTCGCAAGCCTTGGAAATCACCTCGAGCACACCCACGGAGTGGCCATGAGCAGTGTCAATGACGACCGCGTCAGCACCTGCGCTCACAAGCATCTCGATCCTGTCGAGAGTGTCAGATTTCACGCCGACTGCAGCAGCCACGAGAAGACGTCCCTTCGAATCCTTGGAAGCGATAGGATTGTCCTTTATCTTCATAAGGTCCTTATAGGTGATAAGACCTACAAGCTTGTTGTCCTCGTCCACTACCGGAAGCTTCTCCACCTTGCTGCTGCGGAGAATGCCGGTGGCATCCTGAAGACTGATTCCTTTCTTCGCCGTGATCAGATTATCCTTCGTCATCACGTCCGAAACCGGAATCTTCTTATTGTCCTGGAAACGCAGGTCCCTGTTCGTGACAATGCCGATGAGCCTGCCGGCGCAGTCCACTACAGGAATGCCGCCGATATGATGCTTCGCCATAAGGGCCAATGCATCGCCCACAGTAGCCTCAGGACTGATGGTGACCGGATCGTAAATCATACCGTTCTCCGCTCTCTTGACCCTGCGGACCTGCTCGCACTGCTGGTCAATGGTCATATTCTTGTGAATCACACCGATACCGCCGGCACGAGCCATCGCGATAGCAAGATCAGCCTCAGTAACAGTGTCCATTGCAGAAGAAACAATAGGAGTGCAGAGAGAAATATCTCTTGTGAATTTGGTGGAAACATCTACAGCTCTCGGAAGGACTTCGGAGCGTGCAGGAACGAGTAGAACATCATCGAAGGTGAGACCCTCCGGAATTGCTGAATTTACGAACTGCATTTCTAACAAATATATTTTGGCAAATATACGAATTTTTTCAATGAAATTTACATTCCGGACATTTTCAATGCAAGATTCCCAAGATTTTCAATACCTCACTCCCGGAATTTTCAATTTGTTTCGTTTTTCGATTTGTCGATAATAATGCGTAACTTCGGCGATTAGTCCGACATTTTGCAGAACGCCGCAACTGGCGCGACATAAATGTTCGGAAAGCAACACCTCAACAATATGAATACAAGACATATAGCAACACTTTTTCTGGCAGCGTTCATTGCCATTGCCGGGGCCTGCTCACCGGAAACGGCAGTAAAACCCGATGAAGGAAACGGAACAGAACAGCCGGGGAAACCTGGAACCGGAGAAGAAAATCCGGGCGGCGAAGAGAAACCGGGAGAAGGAAACAAACCTGAAGAAGGCGGAAAACCTGGCGAAGGTGAGAATCCGGGAGGAAGCGAGAATCCCGGCGAAGGCTCGACAGAAGAGACCGTAAACGTGACAGTTCTGAACCCCGGAGCGACAAAGGTGGAGACCAAACCTACCCCGCAGCATCCGGACCTCATCCATAACGAAGAATACCACGAGTTCTACAATCCCCTTCAGGACTACCTTGACGACTTCGGCAATATCGACTACGTCTGCGCTCAGGGCAAGGGAACGGATTGGCCACGCGTGCTCGACGGCTACTCAGGTATCCGCTTCTATCAGAGCACCTCAGCATCGAAGAACGGAGGATACATCCGCGTCCGCGCCCACAACGGAGCCAAACTGCTCAGTGTAACAGTAGGATCTGCGACATTGACAAAAATCGCCCACTCGGTGGACGGACGTGCGAAAAAGTCAGAGACGAAGAACATTGACGCAGGCAGCTCCTACACGGTTGAAGGCGAATACGACGAAGTCTGCTTCTACTGCATGGGCACGACACGGAGCGAAAGATGGGAGATGAACAGCATCAAAGTCCGCTACCGTGGCGGCTTCATCGAGAAAGACTTCCAGACCGGCATTGAAAAGGAATATGGACCGCTCGTGCGCGTGGATCTGCCTCTGAAAGAAGGCTTTGAGAACGGATTTCCGACGACAGGCAAGCCGTCATACTACAAATACGGCCTGACCGCAGGACGCGAAAACCTCCAGTGGAGCACCTGGTTCGGCTCATTCTCCTGGCAGAATCCTATTACAGGGAAGCAGAGCGCCCAGCTGCGCATCTACAAGGAAGACCCGGACTATTACGGCCAGTCACAGTTCGGCCACCTGAAAATGGAATACTTCATCGAGAATCTTTCGAAGGTAAGCTTCAGCTACTGGTTCTCCGAGTTCTGGGTATCCGCAACGATTTCCTACTGCGAGTTCGACACCGACGAATGGAGAAATCCGCAGCAGATCGCCCTGAAGAGCTACAGCGACCGCAAGACCAAGCAAAGTTTCACCTACGACTTAGGCGCCAAGGTCAATGCCAAGATCCGCATCCAGATAGACCCGGACAGCGGCCATCCGGACAGCGACCACCACGACCTGATTTTCGACGACTTCATCTTTGAATAAAATTTTTCATTTATACATATAATGACTAACTTTGCAGGATGTAACTAATCTGACCACTTGATGGTTACTGAAATAATGGAAACTGATAAAACTGATAAATAAAAATAATTAACAACAATTATGAAAAAATCAACCAACAATTACGAACGCCCTGAAGTCCAGGTCGTTTACGTAGAAACCGAAGCCGGATTCGCGAGTGAAGGCTTTGGCAAAAAAAATCAAGCAGGTGCTTCAATGAGCGAAAACCCAGATTATATGTACGATCTCTAATCTCTGCAGCTATGAAAAGCATTATTAAATCACTTGCTATCGCTGCTTTTGCTGCACTAGCATTTTCTTCCTGCTCACAGGAACAGAATCCGGTCAGTAAGGACAACGGTATTCATTTCACAATACGCACATCCGAAAATCCACAGGTAAAATCATTTATTGAAAACAACCTTAATGGAACTTATACCCCTAAATGGTCAAAGGGCGATGAGTTGGCGATGTTTGTCGGGACAATTAGCGATAAATCCAAACCTACAGCAACATTAACGAATAGCAACGAAACAGGACTTACAGCAAAATTTGACGGCCAGGTTACCGGAATCGAAGGAGACGGAACATTTAAATCCTTCGCACCAGCCAAAGCATTTGCAACGGGTTATTCAAATGGCAACGTTGGCATAACTTTGGCAGAAACACAGAAACCAAGCAGCCTTACGATTGACGAAGCCTGCGATATTCTCGTAGCTAAGGAAACTTCTTATATGGCAGATGCAACAGGCGAAATCACAATTGATGACCTCTTTTTCAAGAGAATGTTCTCCGTTGTTAAAGTCGCTCTCAAGGGCCCAGAGTCTCTTAAAAGGCAGAAGGTGTCTAAGTTCTCACTTACCGCTCCTGAAGGCACCATTCTTACCGGTCGTGCTGCGATTGATTTAACCACAGCCACCATTGACAAATGGGACATCGATAACAACTCCGTAACAGCTACCTATGAGGCTGATGCTCCGGTATTTGGCGGAGCATCAGGTCTTGAGAATGCAGTATGGCTCGTGGTGAACCCTTGCACCGTAGCAAGTGGCGCCAAGGTTGTTTTTGCAGGCGAGACCGCAAATTACACATTCTCAAAAGAAGTCACACTGTCCAAGGCACTCACCTTCCCTGAAAGCCAGCTTGCTGTCATCAACTTGACATTGGCAGAGGAGAATTGCACGAAGAAAGCTGCCGGAAACGCGTACGTACTACACGAGGATGAACTAATAGAAGGAGACTATCTCGTCGTTTACGAAGGAAAAGCAATGAAAGCATCTGTGGCAAGTAAGAGACTTGCTTATTCTGATGTCACAGTGAATAATAATACAATCGCTAATTCTGATGAATCAATCGTTTGGCATATTTCTCAAAGTGGAGGCTATTGGACTATCTTCAACGAAAACACTAATACATATGCAGCGAGTACAAGTAAAAAGAATGAGGCACAACTTCTTGATAAAGGTTCTGACGACAAATCTTTATGGACTATCACGAAAACTGTAGGAGCTTCCACATTTGAGTTTGTAAACAAAAACAATTCCGCCGCAAAGATTAATGCAAACCTCAGAAATAACGGAAAATATGGCTTCGCTTGCTATAGTTCCTCGACCGGTGGTCCTCTCTCTATATCGATTAAGCGGCCCGATAGACAACACTCTCCCTACTCTTTCAGTTGATCAGACTTCAAAGGTTTGGGCTGCTGATGCTACCGATGATTTCGTAGTGAATGTGGCTGTAAACTCTGAGGGTGGTGACTGGACGGTAACTCCTGAGACTCTCCCTTGGGCAACTATCGCAGTAGACAAGGCAGCAGGGACCATCACAGTTACTCCTAACGGAGCAAACGAGACGGAGACCACCAACGAGGCCACCCTTACCGTTACTCACACTTCTAATGCTTCCCTTACAAAGGAAATTTCTTTGAAGCAGAATGGTAAAGGCGGCGAGGCGACTAAGACATACATATTGCAGTTTGGAAAGAATTACAATAGCGATAAAATAAGCGCATACGATAAATCTTGGAGCGCAACCTGTAATGGTTTTACTTGGAATATGGTAAATTGGAATAATAATAGCAACCAGTGGAGTTTTGTAAAGGCCGGCACTAATAAAGCTGAGTCTATTGCATCTATCGAAACCTCTACTACTATGCCGGAGGCTATATCTACTGTCACGATGACTATTGACGCAATTAATACAACTAAGGTTACTTCTATCACGTTGGAAGTTATCCCTGCGGCAGGAACTACCACAGAGACAATAGTAGGCACAATAAATAAGGGCAATTGCGTATTCAATATTACCAAACCTCAGAAGAATTGCAAGTACAAGATAACTGTAAATTGCCTGAAAGGAAGTTCTAATGGTCTTATTCAGGTTTCTAAGGTAGTCTACACAAACAACTGACTTACCCTCCAGCGGAGACACCGGCGGGCAAGGACCCACGGATAATTAGCCTCACGCCGAGACCGGGAACATCAAGACAAATTCATTGAACTTGACAGAAAAAGCTCCGTCCAGTTCATTCACAGAATAACCTTATTATTATTGTCGGAGGGAAACGAGTGTTTTCCTCCGACTTTTTTTTAAAATTCAAAACCCACACAATCATGTACACCACCGCAAGCCTCGAATGGAAAGGCCAAACAATAACCATAACCCGCAACGACGATGACTCCATTCAGATATACCCCACCATATTCCCATCCGTAAAAGCCGGCTTGCGCGAAATCGCCGACGCCAGAAGCATCAGTTACGAACCGTCTTGGAACACAAGATATTTGGGAATGAGAGTGTTGAAAGTACTCAATGGCGTAAAAACCATAGACGACCAGATCGAAAGAGAAGCCATGCGTTCTAGCGGAATCATTGAAGAAGAATCTACATCATCGGCGACTTTAGTAAAAATCACCTTTGAAAATGTTGCAATAATCGAAGCGATGATTTCCTATGATTCGAAATACACCAGAACTGGAGACCCTCGTTCAGTTCCGGACAAGAAATGGTTAAAGGAGTTTAAGGACAAATTCGACAAAACACCAGAAGCGCACGAACCGCTTGGACAAAACTCTCATGCTCTTCTTGAATATAATTTTAATGGATATCGCGGATCATCCGCATTCTGGATGCATCGGCTTGGCGAATACTACGGTTATAATTACGGGAATGAATTTAATGGATTTGACTCAGTAAAAGACTACCCTTGGTATTACAGATTCCTCATTTACAATGCGGTATGCGCCGTCGATGCCGAGAACAGCACCCATATCAACGCCGACAAAGTCGGACGAAAAGAGATCACAGACAGGATTGTCAATTATAAGGACGATTTATTGGAGCTGTTGAAAGACACAAAGAATTACCCTCTAATCGGAACACTTAGCGAAGAGACCAATCCGGAGGCTGGAAATACGAACCCTGCACGCAAGAATTTTTCCTTCGCGACCAAATTCTGTCACTATGCTTGCTTCTACATATTCGAAAACAAGGATGTCGAATACCGGGATTCCTATTCAATCTACGACTACATAGTATCAAACGCATTGACAACGTACTACGGGTTTGAGGATATAAAACCTATTGAAAACGATTCGGATGATGAGCAGTTTTTTGTGGAAAAGTACCGAAATTATCAGACCTTTATTGATAATCTTCGTGATAACGCCGCCAAAGCCGCCAAAGCCCCTAACCCAGTCAGCCGAAACGGCTTCGACCACCTGCTATGGTATTACTACAAGGGCAAAGGAAAGAACAATCAAAAACAAGACGCAGGTTCCACAGATTAAGGACTAAGACTGATCACCAGGCATAAACCGAGCACAAGATCAGGATCACTACCAAGAACATGGTCTCGACCGAGAACAAGAACCCACGGATCGTGAGCCATGCGCGGAGGTAAGAAACATTGAGGCCAAAGTGTTGAGTTCGACGGAGGTGACTCTGTCGGGCTCTTACACAGGGGCCAGTAGTTCACCTGCCGAACTTGGCTTTTATTGGGGAACATCCTCAAATTCATTGACAAACAAACTGACCGTCAGCTCGGTCACGGCGACAGGCACGGACAGCGGGACTTTCGAGGCTCACCTTTCGGACCTCGTTCCCGGAAGATCCTACGTCTTTCAGGCGTTCGCGCGCGTATCAGGCACAGGCTCATACTCGTCTATCGAGCAAGTGTTCTATGCCGGCACGCCGACCGTCTTCAAGATGCCGGGAGGCGCCCAGCCCGCAGTGAACAAGGATTGGCTCGAACTCGCCTCGGCTAAGGAAGGCTCGCAGTATGTGGTAAGCACCACCTATGCCGGCGAGCGGAACTACACCGTCTTCTATGACACACAGATGACGACTCCCCTCTGGACCGCATATCCATTGGACAGCAGCCACATGGGATTCCTCAGCCGGCCATCTGGCTGGAGCTACAACCCGAACATTGACGAGAAGTACCAGGTCAGGGTGACTGACGGAAGCTATTCGAACAGCACGTATTCGCGAGGTCACATGTGTCCGAACGGTTCGCGCAACGGAAACGCCACGATGCAGGCCCAGACTTTCTACGTGACGAATCAGGTTCCGCAGATCCAGAACAGTTTCAACAGCGGAATCTGGAGCAATCTGGAGAATGCCGTCCAGGGCATTGCCAAGAGCCACAACGAGGAGATCTACGTGGTGACGGGCGTGGCTTTCGAAAAGGAGGGCGAGACTCGCACCATAAATTACACGAGTCCCAAGTCCAGCTCGCAGAGAGTTCCGATCCCGAACTACTTCTACAAGCTGGTGCTCCGGGTGAAGTATTCCGGCAGAACGATTTCCAACGCGTCCTGCATAGCTTTCTGGTTCGACCACAAGGCCTACTCCGACAGCTACCAGAACTACACAGTCAGCGTTGACCAGGTAGAAGCCTGGACCGGTTTCGACTTCTTCGTAAATCTCCCCGACGACCTCGAATCCGCCGCCGAGTCGAAGGCCACCTTCTGGTCCTCCTTCTCCAGTTTCTAGGTAAGCGTCTCCGCGGTTACGTATTGACCAGACTATTGCTAGCCGGCACTCCACACGACAAGACTCCGACCTTCCACGTCCAGTTTCGAGCCAGCACCACACATAACAGAATCTCCGGGAATCAATCTCCAGGTTCGAGCCGGCACCACCATAACAGAGTCGCCGGGCTTCCACCAGAACTACATCACCCTAGTAGCTCCGGCAGAAGCCCGGACTCGTTTTGATTTCCCCATAAACCATCCCGACGACCTCGAATCCGCCGCCGAGTCGAAGACCACCTCCTGGTCCTCCTTCTCCAGCTTCTAGCCGGCATTCCAACACGACACTCGCAGTGCACCATATAAACATCTGAGCATCAGAGATTTAGCCATTTTTAGAGTTGTATTTTTGTCAACTCTGAAAATGGCTATATTATTGATATACAATCATTTGCGCGATGCGCCTCAGAAGGGCAGCGATAGGCAACAAGGTTGCCTCTGTGAGGACTTGCTTATCTCAATCCCCCCGACCCCCTTTTCAAGGGGGCACATCAGGGCCTGCGGGCTTTCCATCGCCTCATGGCTTTCCCTGCTCGCCAACTCCGGCCCGGCATCTGATGATGCCTTGTTCGGCACTAGAGGGAGGCGCCTGCGAAGCAGGAGGGCCTGGTCCTCACGGAGGCTTCTTGTTGCTGCGCATAACCACTTCTGTCAGACATAACTGGAGATTGTTGCCGGACACGATTGCTTCCGAGAGGCATGCCCAGAGAGAAAAACCGAACAACCTGAAATTGGCGCAACAGACGAAAACATTGATTCACAACCAGTTAGTAGATAAAGCAAAAGCCAAGTTACCCACTTTTTCACATAGCCTGCATTTGGCTACTCGTCATATCTACCTGACACTCAGTACCATACGCTAAATTACGACATGCAGGTTGTTCGATTCAATTCAACGCTGTGTTTGCCTCATTCCACGTAACTCACCGCATTATTTGTGGCCCCTCTGCTATTCCTGATAATCGTTGTCTCACAGAATGGATTTCGTCCGTGAAAACCCGCCTTCTCACAGACAAGTTGTTGATTTTGAAATACTTATCCGTGAAACACCACATGTTTACGGACAAACTGAGCATTTTGAGTCAACCGTACTCAGTAATAAGGATCATAGTAGCGAGCAGGACAGCCTCGCACCGCAAAAAACTAAACATCCATGCAGACTCACAGAAGTTAGTGAAGCCGAACAGCGGCATAGCCCGCGGCGAATTGCGAAGCACCTGAGCAGAGCGGGCTTTTGCCGCTGTTCGGTCATTATCAACCATTCTGTCAGCGGAAATTTATAATCACGTCACTGACAACACATTGATAAAATATTAAGAGATTTAAAATAAATTTTAAAGTTTAAAAATCGTAAAAATTTTCATTGGCAGCGTCTTTTTACACGTTTTTCGGAAAAATTTTGCATACTATTGTAGCCTTTGACCTTTCCTGATTTTGGTTGACACTTTTAGAGCGGATTAACTAATATGGTT
>ENA-ORND01000618-ORND01000618.1-human-gut-metagenome-genome-assembly--contig:-NODE-618-length-29715-cov-5.245718_pt1 | contig 29715 bp, 18 predicted proteins | sample MGYA00242111_ERZ509014 | MGnify/ENA primary metagenome ERZ509014 (study PRJEB26280, sample SAMEA2338694) | human gut metagenome | biome: human gut; feature: human-associated habitat; material: faeces... | reverse complement strand
CCGCCACATGTCTAACCACTTCTCTAAGATGGAATGGCATATCGAGAACGTTTCTTCCGCTACGGCGACTCACGATCTCCATGCCGCCGGCGTGGCACGGGCGATGGTTTACTATGGACAGAAAGGCGTAGCGATTACCTCGCACGGTGAATCGGCCGCTTCCGAAGGCTATGTGTATGAGGCAATCAATGGCGCCAGCAATGAGCGACTGCCGGTTATCTTTGTCTTCCAAGACAATGGATATGGTATCTCTGTCCCCAAAAAGGACCAGACGGCCAATCGTAAAGTTGCCGATAACTTCTCTGGCTTCAAGAATTTACGTATTATCCATTGCAATGGAAAAGACGTGTTCGATTCCATGAATGCCATGACCGAGGCCAAAGAGTACGCGATCGCCAACCGGACTCCCGTAATCGTTCAGGCCAATTGCGTACGGATAGGCTCCCACTCAAACTCCGATAAACATACCTTGTATCGTGATGAGAACGAGCTTACCTATGTAAAATCCGCCGATCCTTTATACAAATTCCATCGCATGCTGATTCGTTACGGACGTTTCACCGAGGAAGAATTGAAAGAGATCGCGGATCTAGCGGCTAAAGACCTGAAAGCCGCCAATCGGAAAGCGATGGCCGCCCCCGATCCCGATCCGTCTACCGTCAAGGATTACGTCCTCCCGGAACCTTATCAACCTCAAAAATACAAAGAAGGTGTTCAAAACGAGGAAGGAGAGAAAGAAACGCTAGTTACGGCGATCAACAAGACGTTGAAAGCGGAGTTCCGGCACAACCCGGATACGTTTATCTGGGGACAGGATGTAGCCAATAAAGAAAAGGGTGGCGTATTCAACATCACGAAAGGCATGCAGCAAGAATTCGGTATCGAGCGAGTCTTCAACGCCCCTATCGCCGAGGATTATATCGTAGGGACAGCGAACGGTATGTGCCGCTTTGACCCGAAGATCCATGTAGTGATCGAGGGCGCGGAATTCGCCGATTACTTCTGGCCGGCCGTCGAGCAATACGTGGAATGTACGCATGAGTATTGGCGCAGCAACGGGCAATTTACCCCAAACATCACTTTGCGCCTAGCCTCCGGAGGCTATATCGGAGGAGGGCTTTATCATTCCCAGACCATTGAGGGCGCATTGACCTCACTGCCCGGTGCCCGGATTGTTTATCCCTCTTTTGCGGATGATGCCGCCGGACTGTTGCGGACGAGTATGCGTTCTAAAGGCTTTACGCTCTATCTGGAACCGAAAGCGCTCTACAACGCGGTAGAAGCCTCCACCTTTGTCCCCGAGGATTTCGAGGTTCCGTTTGGGAAAGCCCGTATCCGCCGTCCGGGAAAAGATCTGACGATCATCACTTATGGCAATACGACCCATCTTTGCCTCAACGTAGCCGAGCTTCTTTACAAAGAAAAAGGCTGGGAACTGGAGGTTATCGATCTTCGTACCTTGATACCATTGGATAAAGAGGCGATCTTCAACTCGGTGAAGAAAACCAGTAAAGTATTGATCGTACATGAGGACAAGGTCTTCTCTGGCTTCGGAGCGGAAATTGCCGGTATCATCGGCTCGGAACTATTCCAGTACTTGGATGCTCCGATCCAACGGGTAGGTTCCCTATTCACTCCGGTTGGTTTCCATCCGGTCTTGGAACGGGCCATCCTCCCCAACGAGGAGACCATCTATCATGCGGCAAAAGAACTGCTGCTTTATTAGATCCACATTCGTTAAATCTTTAAAAGCATCACAATGAAAACAGGATTATTTTACGGAACGGGCACAGAGAAAACAACCTTTGTCGCCAATAAAATAAGAAAAGCTTTCGGGGAGGATCAGATCGATATCATCCCTATTGAAAGCGCATGGAAAAGAGATTTCGAGGCTTACGACCATATAATCGCAGGAACCTCTACTTGGTTCGATGGCGAGCTTCCCACCTATTGGGACGAGATCATCCCGGAACTGGTCACTTTAGACCTTAAAAATAAGAAGGTCGCTATTTTCGGTCTTGGAGATCAAACGAATTATCCGGATAATTTCGCCGATGGAGTCGGCATATTGGCAGACGCTTTCACCTCCTGTGGAGCGACTTTAGTAGGCGAGACCTCTTCGGATGATTATTTCTTTAATGCCTCCAAAGCCTTGAAAAATGGCAAACTACTAGGCTTAGTCCTCGATTTGGAAAACCAACCGGATCAAACCGACAAACGAATCGAGCGATGGGTGAAGCAATTGAAGGAGGCGTTTGGATAAAGAAGAATGCATCTTAAACTCGTAAACGAGAACTAAACAGAAAGCGTAACGAATCACTCCACGGGTTTGTTACGCCTTCATTCTATACACCTGTCTTTCATACACATACTGTGCCAACATCTGCCATCGCCTTGGCACAGCTGTGCCACGCTGATGGCATACCCGTGCCATAGTGATGGCAAGCCCGTGCCACGCCGATGGCAAAGCTGTGCCACCTAGATGGCAAACATACTTTATTAGCGAGACACTAATTAGTTAAACATTTGACTAATCCGAGAAAAAACGCTATCTTTGCGCCCAGCAAGTTTAAAAGAATTATAAGTAATGGTAGAAGGTAAAGAATTCCGGGAACTTATGTTACAAGTTGTCCGCACACGCATGGCATTTCGTCGGTCTATGCAACGAACGCTGAAAAAGAACAACGCCGGTATAACATTTGAGATGCTTCAAATCTTGAGTTGCCTATGGCACGAACAAGGTATCACCCAACAGGTCTTGGCAGAGAGAACGGCAAAGGATAAGGCTTGTCTGACAAACCTAATGAACAATTTAGAGAAGAAAGGCTACGTCCATCGGAAAGAAGATCCCGAGGACCGGAGGAACAAACTGGTTTTCCTAACCCCGGAAGGAGAAGAATTCAAAAAGCAAATTCGCCCGATCCTTGATCAGGTTTATGTACATGCGGAGCATATTATCGGAATAGAGAACGTAGAAACCATGTTATCCGAATTAAAAGCAGTACATAATGTCCTTGAGAATATATAAAAAGCACGTATTGAGCCTCTTTTGTATGACGGTCGCTACATTTCCGGCAATCGCCCAAACCGATTCGCTCTTTTTGACCATCGACCAGCTTTTCGAGAGAGGCGTACGGCATAGTCTGCAGATCCAAGCAGACGTCTTAAAAGAATCGATAGCGCAAGAGAGAACCCATACGGCACGTTCCGCACAATTGCCAGACCTGCAAATCGGCTTGAAAGGTGGATATGTAGGGCAACCGATCCTCTTTGAGCAAGGACTCGCCCATCCGACTCGCCCGGAAGCGCCCGATTGGTCCCAGAACTATGCCATCGACCTTACCCAACCGATATACCAAGGCGGTAAAATCCGGTATTCCATCCGGAAAGCGGATCTGGAGAAAGAAGTCGCCTCTTTACAAACGCTCACAGACCAGAGTGAGATCAAGCTCGGTCTATTAAATCAATACATCGGTCTTTTCAGCCTATTTAAACAACGTGAGGTGCTTTCCCGTAATATCGAGGAATCGGAACGCCGCCTGCAAGATATCCGGCGTATGAAAAAAGAGGGACTGATAACCAATAACGACGTATTAAGAAGCGAGATGCAATTAACCAACGACCGCCTATCCTTGCAAGAAACGGATAATAGCCTCATACTGGTATCACAGCAATTGGATATCCTAATCGGTCTCGATGAGAATCTATTGCTCAAACCAGATACCACGTTACTGGACCAAACCGTATCTTTAGAAACTTACGAAGATTATGTAGCCCAAGCCTATTCCAATGATCCGGCGATACGTCTACTCCGGAAACAAACAGAGTTAGCCCAAAATGATATACGTTTGACTAAAGCCTCCTCGCTACCCAGCCTATCGCTATATGCGTCGAACACATTGGCACGTCCAGTCTCCCGAACATTAGCGGATATGTACAATAACAACTGGAACATAGGGCTGTCGCTCTCCTACCCTTTATCCTCTTTATATAAAAACAACCATAAGATAAAGGAAAGCAAATGGATGGTCTCGTTACATAAAAACGAGGAGGAACAGAAAAAGCAGAAAATCCGTATGGAAGTACGCACCGCATTCTTACGTCATAAGGAGGCTCTACAAGAAGTGGAAGCCTTGAAGTTATCCGTACGGCAAGCTCAAGAGAACTATAGGATCATGCAAAACCGGTATTTAAACCAATTGGCGATCCTAACCGACTTACTCGACGCGAACTCGGTTCTCCTCAACGCGGAGCTACAGCTCACGAATGCCCGTACCCACGTGATTTACACTTACTATCAACTACAGAAGGCTTGCGGCCGTCTCTAAAAAGAAACAACGACTATGGCAAACGAATTAAAAGAGAAACATCAAAGACTAAAGAAAGTAAGGACACGGAATATAGTATTAAACTCCATATGTATCCTTTTAGCCGGTTCCGGCATTTGGTGGACAGCCAATTATTTCTGGCGTTACATCAATTATGAGGTGACAAACGATGCCTTTGTGGACCAATATATCGCCCCACTAAATATACGTGCCTCCGGCTACATAAAAGAGGTCCGTTTCAAGGAACACCAGTACGTTCACCAAGGGGACACACTTCTCATACTGGACGATCGGGAATATCGGATCAAGGTAAAAGAGGCAGAGGCCGCGTTGATCGATGCCCAAGGATCACAAGACGTACTTCGTTCCGGTATCGAGACCTCCCATACGAACATCGCCGTACAAGACGCCAACATCGCCGAGGCTAAAGCCAAGCTTTGGCAACTGGAACAGGATTATCACCGATTCGAGCGGCTGCTGAAAGAAGAATCGATCCCCGAGCAACAATACGAGCAATCCAAAGCCGCTTTCGAGGCGGCGCAAGCCCGATATCAGGCGTTGGTGGAACAAAAGAAAGCCGCTTTCTCCCAATTCACCGAAACCAGCAAGAAGACAACAGGAGCCGAGGCGGCGATCTTACGAAAAGAAGCGGATCTGGATTTAGCGAGGTTAAACCTTTCCTATACCGTTATAACCGCCCCTTACGACGGTCATGTAGGCAGACGGACCTTAGAGCCCGGACAATACGTGCAAGCCGGACAAACGATATCCTACCTCGTACGAGATAAAGACAAATGGATCACGGCCAATTACAAGGAGACCCAGATCCCCCACATCTATATCGGGCAAAAAGTACGTATCAAGGTAGACGCGTTGCCGGGAAAGATATTCAACGGGGAGGTAACCGCAATCTCCGACGCCACAGGCTCCAAATACTCATTGGTCCCGACCGACAATTCCGCCGGAAACTTCGTCAAGGTACAACAACGTATCCCGGTACGGATAGACTTGGAAAATCTATCGCAAGAAGATACGCAATACTTAAGAGCAGGCATGATGGTTGAAACAGAAGCCTTACGCAAATGATCACGATGAAAGAGCTTGGGGCACCGATCCGCCAATGGGTGCCGGACTGGTTAGGATTGATTTGCATCTTCATCGTTATCCTTCCGGTTACGATGCTAAACGGTTCGTACACCGGCAGTATGCTGGAGGTATCAAACACGCTAGGCACGAACACCGAGGATATAACCATGGGATATTACGCGGCAGCGGCGGGAATGGCGGTATCCTATCCGATTATTCCGAAGATATTAGAAGCCTTCTCTATAAAATTCTTATTGTTAGCGAATTTAGTCGCCCAGTTCTTCTTAAGCTGGATCTGTGCCCGCTCCCAGAACGCCGACATATTGATCGTCTGTAGTTTCGCGATCGGTTTCCTGAAAGGGTTTCTCATGCTGTGGTTTATCCGGTACGCACAAAAGATATTCAGCCCTAAAAATATACGTAGCCAATTCTATTCTTACTTCTATCCTTTTGTTTTCGGAGGGGGACAAGCATCCATGCTTGTTACCGCACAGTTAGCCTACCATTATGACTGGAAATATATGTATTATTTCTTGATGCTGATGATCTTATTGGCCATACTAGTGGTAATCATCTGCTTCCGCCATAACCGGCCGATCAAGTCCATCCCCTTGGCCGATCTACACATCCGGGAAATGTTCATCATATCCACCGGATTGTTAATGCTTATGTATGTCATTAATTACGGGAAAGTACTCGACTGGATGGCATCCCCCAAGATTTGCCTTTATATCATGATCGCCCCGATATTGATCGCTTTATTTATTTGGTATCAATATCATTCGGAACGTCCGTACGTGAATCTGGCGCCTTTATACCAGCCGAAAGCCATTATCGGTTATTTCTATATGATGCTTGTCATGTTTTTCAGTACTTCGACTACCTTGTTGACCAGCTACCTGACCAGTATCTTAAAGGTAGACAGTACCCATACCTATTCCCTTTATACTTATTTGCTTCCGGGATATGTCTTGGGGGCGTTCATCTGTTTTTGGTGGTTCCGGTGGCAACGTTGGCGGTTTCGTTTCTTGATAGCGGGAGGAATGAGTTGTTTCGTCCTGTTCTTCGGGAGCCTTTATTTCGGGATCTCACCGGATAGCAGATACGAGATGCTCTACTTTCCTATATTCCTCAGGGGATTGGGCATGATGATTCTAATCATAGCTTTCGCCTTATTTGCCGTGGAAGATTTAAATCCTAAATATTTATTGTCAAACGCTTTCTTTCTCATCATTTTCCGTTCGGTACTATCCCCTATCATGGCGACTTCTTTTTACAGTAATATACTATATCACTTGGAACAAAAATATATGTATTCCTTATCAGAAACCGTTACGCTGGCCGATCCTCTAGCCGCCTCACGCTATAATCAGGCGCTTGGCAACGCCTTGAGCCAAGGGCATCCCTACGACGAGGCAGCGCAAATGGCTACCAATACACTCTATAATACGTTACAGCAACAAAGCTTATTATTGGCGTTAAAAGAGATACTGGGGTATTTATTAGTCATCTCCTTATTCATAGCGATCGTATCCCGTTTTATCCCATTCCATAAAACCATCCGTGTTACATTCGCCAAGACAGGAGATGATATGGTTTGATCAAACTATGCCCGGCTGCAAATCTATCAGCCGGCATCTGCCTTTTTGTCATTTATAGTTTATCCGAAACATTTTGGCATTCGTTTTGTATAGGAATAGGCAGATCTTGAGAATGATCAGGATCAGGAATACGCACAAAATAACAATAAAAATAATAAGATATTCAGACTATGAGCAGTAAACAAGGTAACATCGGAGTAACATCGGAAAACATCTTTCCGATTATCAAGAAGTTCTTATACAGTGATCACGAAATCTTCCTTCGTGAACTTGTTTCTAATGCGGTAGACGCTACCCAGAAGTTAAAAACGCTTTCTTCCGTAGGCGAGTTTAAAGGCGAACTCGGCGATTTGACCGTACAGGTTAAGTTCGATGACAAAACGATCACGATCTCTGACCGGGGTATCGGTATGACAGCCGAGGAGATCGATAAGTACATCAACCAGATCGCTTTCTCTGGCGCCGAGGAGTTCGTTGAGAAATACAAGAACGACGCCGCTTCTATCATCGGTCACTTCGGTCTTGGTTTCTACTCCTCTTTCATGGTTTCCAAGAAAGTAGAGATCGTGACGAAATCGTACAAAGAAGGCGCTGTTCCCATGAAATGGAGCTGCGACGGTACACCGGAATACTCCTTGGAGGAAACGACGAAAGAGGATCGTGGTACCGATATCATCCTGTATATAGACGACGAGAATAAAGATTTCTTGAACAAGGATAAGATCAATGGCTTATTGACAAAATACTGCCGTTTCTTACCGGTTCCTATCGCGTTCGGCAAGAAGCAAGAGTGGAAAGATGGTAAATATGTAGATACGGACGAAGATAACGTAATCAATGACACCAAACCGGCGTGGGTTCGCAAACCGGCCGATATGACCGACGAGGATTACAAGAAGTTCTATCGTGACTTATATCCTATGACGGATGAGCCGTTGTTCTGGATTCACTTGAACGTAGACTATCCGTTCAACTTGACCGGTATCTTATATTTCCCTCGCATCAAGAGCAATATCGACTTGCATCGTAACAAGATCCAGTTATATTGCAACCAAGTATTCGTTACGGATTCCGTAGAGGGTATCGTTCCTGAGTTCTTGACATTATTGCATGGTGTATTGGATTCGCCGGATATCCCGTTGAACGTATCCCGTTCCTATTTGCAAAGCGATCAGAACGTGAAGAAGATCTCCAACCACATCACCAAGAAGGTGGCAGACCGCTTGGAAGAGATCTTCAAGAACGACCGCCCGCAGTTCGAGGAGAAATGGGATAGCTTGAAACTATTCATCCAATATGGTATGTTGACTGATGAGAAGTTCTACGACCGTGCGGTTAAGTTCGCCTTATTCAAGGACGTCGAAGGCAAATACTTCACTTTCGAGGAATACAAGAACTTAATCAAGGACAACCAGACAGACAAAGAGGGTAACTTAATCTATCTGTATACCACCAATAAAGACGAGCAATACAGCTATATACAAGCCGCAAAGGACAAAGGTTACAGCGTCTTGGAAATGGACGGACAATTGGATGTACACTTGATCGGACAATTGGAGCAGAAGTTCGAGAAGAGCCGCTTCGTTCGTGTGGATAGCGATACGATCGATAACCTGATCCGCAAGGAAGACTCGAATAAGGTAACCTTGAGCGAGGAGCAGAAAACGGCCATGCAGGAAGTATTCAAGAGTCAGATGCCGAAATTGAACAAGACCGAGTTCTACGTAACATTCGAGGCATTGGGCGAAAACGCGAACCCTGTCATGTTGACACAAAGCGAGTATATGCGAAGAATGCGTGAGATGTCCGCTATGCAACCGGGTATGTCTTTCTATGGCGAGATGCCGGATAGCTTCAACTTCGTATTGAATACGGATCATCCGTTGATCAAGAAAGTATTAACTGAAGAGGAGCAAGCTTGCGACGAGAAGTTAAAACCGATCCTTAGCGATATCAAAGGATGGGAGGCTCGTCAAGCCGACTTACGTGAGGCTCAAAGCAAAAAGAAAGAAGATGAGATCACGGCGCAAGAGAAAGAGGATATGACCAACACCGACCATAAGCTGGATGAGCTTCGTGAGCAACGCAACCAAGTTCTCGCCGAGTACGCCGGCACGAACAAGACAGTTAGTCAGTTGATCGACCTTGCCTTGCTAGGAAACGGTATGTTGAAGGGAGAGGCCCTAAGCCAATTCATCAAACGTAGCGTAGAACTGATCGGATAAACCAATCCTCACATATATAAAAACCGTTCCTTCTCGGGGGAACGGTTTTTTTAGTTTCAGCCCACGACATCCTCGACCACTTTCCGCAACCTATCCAAGCTCATCTCGCCGGATTGTCTCCACAAAGCCTCCCCTTTCCGTAGCAGGATAAAAGTAGGAATCGATTCCACCGTATACAAATCGGCAAGAGCGCTCTCCTCCTCGATATTGATTTGTACCACTTCTAATTTTCCTTTCTCCAATTCCTTGAACTCCTTCACGATCGGCATCATTTTCTGGCAATGAGGGCACCAATCCGCATAAAACTCAGCCATGACCAAAGCACCGGTCTCCATAACGGTCTTATTCCGCTCTTCCCTATTCAATTCTTTCTCTTTCATAACATCATCTGTTTTAATTGTATTGATAACTCAACAATACGAAAAAACAAAATGTTTATGTTTCTAAAGAAATACTTCTTACATTTGGAGAAGAAAAACAGATTGGGTTCATATGAGGAAAATAACCGTTATCATAGCCTTATTCCTTGCTGCCATTCAGATTGTTTCCGCCCAGAAAGTAGGGTTGGTACTCAGTGGCGGCGGTGCCAAAGGAGCGGCACATATCGGAGTGATCAAGGCGCTGGAAGAAAATAATATACCGATCGATTACATTACCGGTACCTCCATCGGGGCGATTATCGGTAGTTTATACGCCATGGGATATTCCCCCGAGGAGATGCTGGAGCTGATGCTTTCCAAGGAGTTCGCCTATTGGCAAACAGGTACGGTGGAGGAGCAATATACCTATTATTTCAAGGAGCCTTACCCGACCCCGGAATTCGCGCATTTCTCCATCGATATGTCCGATTCCCTACAGATCAAGGCTAGCTTCTTACCGCAAAGCTTGATCAATCCCATACAGATGAATCAGGCGTTCATGGCCTTGTTCTCGCAGGCGACGGCAAAGGCGGGGTGGAATTTCGACAACCTGTTTGTCCCTTTCCGTTGCGTGGCCTCGGATATATATACTAAAAAGCCGATCATCTTTAAGAATGGGGATCTGGGAGACGCCGTACGTGCCTCCATGACTTTCCCGTTTTTCTTCCAGCCCATATGGAAAGACAGTATTCCTTTATTCGATGGAGGTATCTACGATAATTTCCCGGTAGGCCCGATGAAAGATGCGTTCCACCCGGATTTCATTTTCGGATCGACGGTATCGGGAGGGAATAAAAAGCCTTCGGAGAATCCTTATAACCAGATCGAGACCATGATCATGCAAAAGACCGATTACGAGGTACCGGAGGAAGATGGCATGATGATTAAATTCAGTTTTCCCACCGTCTCCTTATTGGATTTCCAGAAAGGCAAGGAGCTTATGGACATCGGGTATAAACGTACCCTTTCCATGATCGACTCCATCAAGCAACGGGTTCCCCGGGAAGTGCCTTTAAATGAGGTTACCGAAAGAAGAAAAGCCTATAAAGAGAACCTTCCCCCGCTGATCTTCCGTAATATTTACGTGACGGGCGTATCCGAGGCCCAGCGTAAATACATAGAGGCCCAATTACACAGGGATATCAATAACGAGTTCTCCATGGAAGAGTTCAAGCGGGCTTATTTCAAGATGCTGACCTATTCCAAGATTAGGGAAATCATGCCGCATGCCGTTTATAACCGGAAAGAGAAGAAATTCGATCTTTATCTGGACGTGAAGATGAAAGAAGAGATCACGGTTGGCTTCGGTGGAAACGTATCGTCTCATCAAGCGAATCAATTATACCTAGGATTGGGGTATCAATATCTGGGACGGTTCGCCGCCGACGTAAACTCGAACTTTCAAGTGGGTAACTCCTTTAGTGGTGTCATGTTGAGTGGCCGGATGTACCTGCAAACGCAAATCCCCACTTATTTAAATTGGCAAGGAGTCTTCTCGGACAAGAAATATACGGAAAGCCAATCCCTCTTTTATGAGGATATAGTGCCCGCCATGATTAAGCAGAAAGAACTGTACATGAAACTAAAATTAGGCTTCCCCTTCCTCAACCACGCGAAAGCGGAGATCGGGTTCGCCTACGGACGGTTGAACGATTTCTATTTGCAGAGCACCACGATACCTTTCCCGAACGCCTCTTTCGACCATAGCTGGTACGATTTATTCAGTGGTTCGTTAAGTATCGAGCAAAACTCACTCAACGCCAAACAATACCCGATAAGCGGAAAACAGCAATTCCTAATCGCCCAATACGTAACCGGTACGGAGAAGTACACTCCATCCCCCACTTCCGCCACGACGGAAGCCCCGATTGGTCGCAAAGTGCATAGCTGGCTGCAACTGAAAGGGCGCTGGAACCAATACCAGACGCTGAGCAACCGTTTCAACTTAGGTTATTTGGCGGAAATGGTCATATCCAGCAAGAACCTCATGAATAACTATACGGCTAGCGTATTACAGGCCCCGGCGTTTACCCCGACACCCCATAGCGAGATTGTATTCAACGAGGCGTTCCGGGCGAACCAATATGTGGCTTTCGGGCTTTCCCCGATCTTGAAGTTAAGCAAGCTTCTGCACTTCCGGTTGGATATGTATGGCTTCGCTCCGCTCTATGAAATACAAAAGACGGTACCGGAAAACAACCCGTATGTCGGAATCCCGCATTATGGTAAGTTTTTGCACTCGTTTAATTATATGGGTGAAGCGGCGGTCGTATTGCAATTGCCATTTTTATGTATAAGTCTGTACGCCAACGGATACAGTTATCCGAAGGAGAATTTCAACTTTGGCTTAAACATTGGTTATCTGATCTTCAATCCAAAAATGTTAGATTAAATTCGCAAAAAAGTAGTCGAAACGTTTGCATATTTAAAACAAAAACGTACCTTTGCACTCGCAATCACGAAACAATGGCCGCGTAGCTCAACTGAATAGAGTAGCTGACTACGGATCAGCCGGTTACAGGTTTGAATCCTGTCGCGGTCACCATTCGAAGATAGCAATAGAATATATCTTGGCTCCTTAGCTCAACTGAATAGAGCATCTGACTACGGATCAGAAGGTTAAAGGTTTGAATCCTTTAGGAGTCACTTGAATATTCAAATTCATTTACAGATTGGCTCGCTAGCTCAACTGAATAGAGCATCTGACTACGGATCAGAAGGTTATAGGTTTGAATCCTATGCGAGTCACTTGAGAATCCTTATTTCATTCAGCGTCTTCGGAAGCAATGAAATAAGGATTTTTTCAATTTCTACCGGTCGTATCATTATTATTCATATATTCGCAGTTAATACAAAGAATATTTTATTTAAGATAAAAGGTAAACACTTGAAAGCACACTATAAAACTTCTATAGCCATAAGTCTAATCGTCATTATCGTATTAGTGATCTTACGTACCACTGTTACCGGACAAGATAGCATCAAATTCATCGACGATACCGATGATCAGCCAATAGATCAACAAAACAGCGACTCTATAGACCTTCGTTATTCCAATGAGTACCAAAGTTGGAAACAAACCTCGGACACGACTTTCCGCAGTTTGTTTAATGGGAACCAACAAGCTGATATCTTGGCCGAACATCCCGTAATGGTGGTATTATGGGCAGGATACGCTTTCTCTAAAGATTATCTAAGTCCCAGAGGGCATATGTATTCCATAGAAGATCTATACAAAAGCCTGCGGACCGGCTCTCCCATGACCCCGACGAGTGGCCCCCAGCCTGCCGCATGCTGGGCATGTAAAAGTCCGGACATACCCCGCTTATTAACGACCACCGATGCCAAGACCTTATATAAGAAGAAATGGGCGGAGCTAGGCAACGAGATCGTAAATCCAATCGGATGCGCAGACTGCCATGAACCGCAAAGCATGGGATTGCGCGTGACCCGCTCATTCTTGAAAAGTGCCTATAAGCGCAACGGATTACGTATAGAGGACGCAACCGAGCAAGAGATGCGATCTCTAGTATGCGCCCAATGCCACGCCGAATATTATTTCCAAGGAGAAGATCGTATACTAACCTTACCTTGGGATCAAGGTTATACGGTAGAAAATATAGAAGCCTATTACGACAGCATAAACTTCACCGATTTCACCCATAAATTAAGCCGGGCACATTTGATAAAGGCGCAACATCCGGATTTCGAGTTATTCCAGATGGGCATTCACGGGCAAAGAGGCGTTTCCTGCGGAGAATGCCATATGCCTGCTGTCGGGGAAGATGAGAACCGGTACAACAACCATCATATCAAAAGCCCGTTGGCGATGATAGACCGTACTTGCCAAGCCTGCCACCGGGAAAGTGAGGAGACCTTACGCAAGGATGTTTATGAACGGCAAAACAAAGTCTACGCCATACGCATGCGTGTAGAGGAAGAATTGACAAAAGCCCATATAGAAGCGAAATTCGCTTGGGACAAAGGCGCTACGGAATCTCAAATGAAAAACGTATTAAAACTGCTCCGGCAGGCACAATGGCGTTGGGACTTCGCCGTGGCCTCACACGGGGCGGCTTTCCACGCGCCCCAAGAAGTCACACGTATCTTGGGCAGCGGACTCGATAAGGCTACCCAAGCCCGCATCCAGATCATGAAGGTCTTAGCGCAGCTAGGCTATACCCAAGATGTTCCGATGCCGGATATCTCCACAAAAGCGAAAGCCCAGCAATATATCGGCCTCGATATGGAAGCCGAGCAACAGGCCAAACAAAAGTTTTTAGAAACCGTCATCCCCCAATGGCAGGAAGAAGCGAGAGCCAATAAACGATTCATCGAAGGTAATTAAGTTCTTTCCTCCAGCTCCAATCCCGGGGTATAAGGTAGCGAGATCGTAAACTTACTACCTACGCCAACCTCGGATTCCAACGATATGCTTCCATGAAACGTATGAACGATACTCTGGCAGATCGCTAACCCCAAGCCTGTACCTTGAGCAAACTCATCCAGTTTCTGGAAACGCTCGAATACCTTTTCCTTTTTATCATCAGGAATGCCCTTACCCGTATCTTTCACGGAAATAAGGATCGATTTTCCATCTGCGCTAAGTTCGTATCCGATCTCGATATATCCCTTAGCGGTAAACTTCACCGCATTATTAATGAAATTGGTACAAACCTGCGTCAACCGGAAATGATCCGAACGGATGATAAGAGGTTCATGGGGAACCCTTATCTTTAACTCCACTCCCTCCGGCATCATCAATTGATGCGTATGGAAGATATCTCCCATCAGTTTACTCAGATCGAGGTTCTCATAAGAGAAAGACATGCTACCGGATTCTATGCGTGATAGATCCAAGATATCGTTGATCAGCTTAAGCAACAGGTCACTGTTTTTGGTAATCAGATCTATAAACTCCGCCTTTTCCTCCGGTTCCAAAGGCATATCCGAATTGAGCAATTGGGAGAAGCCTACGATCGCATTCAGAGGCGTACGTATCTCATGGCTCATATTCGCCAGAAAGACTAATTTTATCCGATCGGATTCCTCCGCTTTCCGGCGGACGGCTATAAGGCTATTCTCCGTGTCTTTTATCCGCTGGATATTCAAGCATAAGCCACTTACCTCAACAGCTTCGTCATCGGAAACCGAATCTTTCTCATTCTTATTTTGGGCATAGCGAAATTCCCACCACTCATACCCCTTCTTATTAAAGTTACAACGACGTTGCGTCACTTTCCGGGAAAGAAAGCCACTATCCAGCAGATTCCGGTCTCGAAGGAAATTATCCAGTTCTTCAGGATGTATAGCATCCTGAAACTCCTCGATTTTCATCGGCACACAGGGCATACCTAAGTAATGGTAGAATCTATTATCAAACTCGAATACCCCTTTGCTATACCGAAAAGCGAAAATGTTGCCGCTATCCAACGCAAAAGAAAGAAAAGTCTTCTCCCTTTTTAACTTCTCCTGCGCATCCTTCTTATGTAAAGCCTCCTGTATATATCGCTTTCTTTGGTAACTAAAAAGCAGAAGCAACATCACCACCAGAATAAAGCCGGCAGCCCATATATAATATTTATATTGAACGACAAACGGCATATTCGCGATAATAGCTCCTTCCGGCAATTTACTACTATCAATGCCCCAGCGTTCTAACACACCGTAATCAAAAACATAAGCCTTGTTACTCTCTTCGATTTGCGGAAAATCGGACGGGGGCGTTCCTTTCAAGATAGAGACGACCCGGTTTACAGCTGCCTCTACCTCATCCTTAAAGACAGTGACATACCCGCCAACTACGCCATTCTGATTACCGATCAACTCATTGATCACGGAAAAACATGGAAAGGCGCTGAGCCGCCCCAACGAGATTGTCATATAATCCCTCTTGGTTGCCAGATACGCTTTATTATAATAATTCTCGCCAAATCCCTTAATCAGGGCATTCGCCGATTTCGTACTGAGTGTGCTTATATACATCGTATCCGGCTTTATCTTAGGTATATCCGATATCGAAATCCCGTTCTTTCCGGATAAACGTACCCGATCCAAGGAATATATATTGTTCACGGCACAAATATCCTGAATCTGCGCATTCATGTCCGCCAGCATCATATTATCCTGAAAGGTATCGTCCGAGACTCTTATGACGATGCAATTACCAACAAGCCGCCGTATCAATTCTATATTCCTCTTATAATCCGGTTTATCATAAAAGCCCATCATATTCGGATATTTCCGGATGATCGGGATATTGGGATAACTAACCCCCATAAACACGACCGGGATCGATTTAGCGAGGGGATGCCTGCTACTTATCAAAGCGTTCAAGGCTTGATCGTCATTGACCAGAATAATATCCGGGTTCCATGTCGATAACTCATTCAGTTTCTTGAATAATTTCTGTCGCTGTTGCTTCTCCGAATATTGCTCACAATCCAAATAAAAAGAATAGACACTCGCATGTATCCCCTTCTTCCGCAAATCACTCGACATGATTTCCTTCATCTTCTCATAGGCGGGAAAATGTTTTTCGTAAGATTGAATCACGAGTATACGCTTCTCCTCCGATAAGTCTGTAGAGGATTTACATGATATACAGGTAACAAAGAGAAATATGATGGATATTATTCCAAATAAGCGCTTAGCTGGCATATCGTTCCTTTAAGGTGTTTTCTATGACTTTACAAAACTAAAGATTTATTTCGTACATTTGAGCATATTTTTCACGAAATACAATCAAAACATCAAATATATGAAACAAGAAATCCAACTGAACGAACACAACAAGCAAGAGTATCCTCCTATGCACACGGCGGAACATATCTTAAACCAGACAATGGTACGGATGTTCGGATGTCCCAGATCCAAGAACGCGCACATAGAGAGGAAGAAGTCTAAATGCGATTATCTATTGGCGGAAGAGCCCAGCGCGGAGGTCATGGCCGAGGTTGAGAAGAAGATAAACGAGGTGATCGACCGGCACCTGCCCGTAACCATCGAGTTCATGCCGAAAGAAGAGGCCGGCGGTATCGTGGATTTAAGTAAATTGCCCGACGATGCCAGCGATACATTACGTATCGTACGCATAGGCGATTACGATGCCTGCGCATGTATCGGATCGCACGTGGCGAATACATCCGAGATCGGACATTTCAAGCTGTTGAATTACGACTATGCCGACGGGAGATTACGGCTACGTTTCAAATTGGTATAAAATTTAAAGCAAGCGCAAACGGTCAAATAAAAATATTTTATGTAAGTTTGCAAGCGATTAAAGGAACATTTTAATACAGACATTAAATACAATAGTTATGCAAACAATTGACAATTTCAATTTTGCCGGCAAAAAGGCATTTGTAAGAGTTGACTTTAACGTTCCATTGGACGAAAACTTCAACATCACCGACGACACTCGTATGCGTGCCGCTCTTCCTACATTAAAGAAGATCTTAGCGGATGGTGGTAGCGTAATTATCGGTTCTCACCTAGGTCGTCCGAAAGGCGCTACTGATAAGTTCTCCTTAAAGCACATATTGAAGCACCTTTCTGAGTTGTTAGGCGTAGATGTTCAGTTTGCAAACGACTGTATTGGCGAAGAAGCCGGCGCTAAGGCTGCCGCTTTGCAACCGGGCGAAGCTTTGTTGCTTGAGAACCTTCGTTTCTACGCTGAGGAAGAAGGCAAACCAAGAGGTTTGGCTGAAGACGCTTCCGACGAGGAGAAGAAGGCTGCCAAGAAAGCCGTTAAAGAAAGCCAGAAAGAGTTCACGAAGAGATTGGCCTCTTACGCTGACTGCTATGTAAACGACGCGTTCGGTACCGCTCACCGTGCTCACGCTTCTACGGCTTTGATCGCTGACTACTTCGATACGGACAACAAGATGTTCGGTTATTTGATGGAGAAAGAAGTGAAGGCTGTCGATAAGGTTATGAACGACATCCAACGTCCGTTCACCGCTATCATGGGTGGTTCTAAGGTTTCCTCCAAGATCGAGATCATCGAGAACTTGTTGAACAAGGTAGACAACTTGATCATCACGGGTGGTATGACTTATACTTTCACGAAAGCGCAAGGCGGTAAGATCGGTAAGTCTATCTGCGAGGACGATAAGCTGGATCTTGCTCTTGATTTAATCAAGAAAGCGAAAGAAAAAGGCGTAAACTTGGTATTGGCTGTTGACGCTAAGATCGCTGACGATTTCAGCAACGACGCTAAGACTGATTTCGCTCCGGTAGATCAGATTCCTGATGGTTGGGAAGGTCTTGACATAGGTCCGAAGACCGAGGCTATCTACGCTGACGTTATCAAGAACTCTAAGACGATCCTTTGGAACGGTCCTACGGGTGTATTTGAGTTCGAGAACTTCACGCACGGATCTCGCACGGTTGGCGAGGCTATCGTTGAGGCTACGAAGAACGGCGCTTTCTCTTTAGTAGGTGGTGGCGACTCTGTTGCTTGCGTTAACAAATTCGGTTTGGCTAACGGCGTATCTTACGTTTCTACAGGTGGTGGCGCTCTTCTTGAGGCTATAGAAGGTAAGGTTCTTCCGGGTATCGCAGCTGTAAAAGGCGAGGCTTACAAATAATCAGATAAGTAAGTGATTTAAAAATCCCCCGGGACGCTCGGTATTCATCGAGATGTCCCGGGGGATTTCTTTGATTTAGTTCCGTATTAATCTTGTTTCAAGATCAAGGCGGAAGAGGCGCTTACGGTAGTTTTACCCTGTACGGAACCTTTACCGTCCAGATAAATCCGACCGTCTTTACAAACCGGAATCCATGTTCCTTCCGGCAGAGAAACCGTTACCGCCTTCCGGTTCCCGTTAAAGATAACCATAATCTTCTTCCAACTATCCCCGTTCGCATGCTCCCCTAAGGTATACGCTACGACACCGGGCTGGTTCACTTCTTGGAATTGAAGGGCCTCCCTCACTCCCTCGGCCGTGGCGATACGGAAAGCCGGGTGCGACTTACGAAGGGCGATCAAATCCTTGTAATAGTTGAAAACATCCTTGTTTTTTGCCTTCAAAGACCAGTCGATCTCATTGATTGAATCGGGCGATTGATAGCTGTTATGCACGCCCTTCTTATCGTGCAGCAACTCCTCTCCTGCCCGCATGAAGGGTACTCCTTGCGAGGTGAAGATGATGGTCTGGGCCAACTTGCCGAATCGTATCAACTCATCCGGGGTAGCGTCTTTCGGGGCCGAGAGCTTCAACTTATCCATCAAACAAAGATCATCGTGGCAAGAGACATAGTTGATCACTTGCGTAGGCTTGTTCGCATAAGGCGCTTTGCAATATAATATTTGGTTATAGTCGATTTGCGGATGGCGGATAGCGCCTACAATACCGAACTTAATAGACTCCTCGTTACCTTCCGGCTTTCCGGAGGCGAAACCGGCCTGTGTAGTCTCGAATACGCTTCCTTTTAAAGCATCCCGCAGGTCATCGCTAAATACGGCCACATCATTCAGTTTCGGGGCGTTTACCTTGATCGCCCTCTGGTCCTCCGGTAGCGGGGAATCGCTGGCGGTCCAGCCCTCGCCGTATACGAAGATGGAAGGATCTAGTTTAGCTAACTCGGCTTTTACCTCGTTCATGGTCTCTACGTCATGGATGCCCATCAAGTCGAAACGGAAACCATCCACGTGGTATTCCTCGGCCCAATATTTCACGGACTCCACGATATAGCGGCGTACCATCGCCCGCTCCGAAGCGGTCTCATTACCACAGCCAGAGGCATCCGAATAGCTTCCGTCCGGTTTATGACGGTAGAAGTAACCGGGGACGGTCAAGCTGAAATTCGACCCGTCACCCACAAAGGTATGATTGTAAACCACGTCCATGATCACACGGATACCATTCCGGTGCAATCCCCGCACCATCTCCTTGAACTCACGGATACGAGCCTCGGGATTGTAAGGATCGGTGGAATAGCTCCCCTCGGGGGCGTTATAGTTCTTGGGATCATATCCCCAATTGTACACATTATCTTGCAAGCGGGTCTCGTCCACCGAGCCATAGTCATAGGAAGGAAGGATATGGACATGGGTAACGCCCAACTCCTTCAGATGATCCACGCCGGTAGCCACGCCGCCCGGACCTTTCGTGCCGTTCTCCGCCAAGGCGAGAAACTTACCTTTATGCGTCACGCCGGAGTTCGCGGCGATCGAGAAATCCCGATGATGCATCTCGTAGATGATAATATCGGAGAAGCTTTTCAACTCGGGAGATTTATCCGCCTCCCAGCCCTCCGGATCGGTAGCCGCCCAATCGATCACGGCCGCACGGTTTCCATTCACCCCGACGGCTTTCGCCCAGATACCGGGAGTCTCATCCAGCCATTTATCGCCGATACGGATCTGGAAGGTATAGAAGGAACCTTTCAGATCCTCGCTCACGGAGATACGCCACGTACCCTTGTCCGAGGATTTCATCGGCAACTGGCGGATAGGCTCCCCTCCCTCACCGGAGGCGTAAAGATTCAAGCGGACTTCTTCCGCCGTCGGGGCCCAAAGGGTGAACACGGATTTCGTGGGGGAATAGAACAACTCCAGATCGTCTCCCTCATAGGAAGGGTATTCATCAAAGGATTTGTATTCTTTCGGTGAGTTGCAGCTAAGCAACAGCGACAGGTATATAGATACCGGAACTAAGTGTCTCGTCATGGCTGATTCAGTAATTTGTTTTCAATCACAAAGATAGAAGTTTCGAATCGGATTCGCCAACGAAACAGAAAAGAAGAGGCGAAAAATCTACCGCAAACGTTTTCGCCTCTTTCGCTCATTCATGCTATATTAGAACGGAACCTCGTTACTGCTACCTTGACTCAAGAAGTCAGCTCCCGCCGATGGGATCGGGGGCATCGGGTCTCCACCGTTCATGGTCGAGGAGAATTCCCTTACCGCTATATCTTCCTCTACGTTCATAAACTTGGCGAACTCGCTCTTAAAGCGCAGCCGGACATCCCCCACGGCACCGTTACGATGCTTGGCGATAATGATCTCGGCGAGGCCGATCAGGGAATTTCCCCGTTCGTCTTCCGTAATCTTATAATATTCGGGACGGTGGATGAAACATACCATATCGGCATCCTGCTCGATAGCTCCGGACTCACGCAAGTCGGCTAGCTGCGGACGCTTACCTTCCACGCCTTGACGGGCTTCCACACCACGGTTCAACTGCGACAAGGCGATGATCGGGATATTCAATTCCTTGGCCAATCCCTTCAACGAGCGGGAGATCGTACTCACCTCCTGCTCACGGCTACCGAAGTTCATACCGCTAGCGTTCATCAACTGAAGGTAGTCGATAATGATACATTTAATGCCATGCTCGCGCACCAGACGACGGGCTTTCGTTCGCAGCTCGAAGACGGACAAGCTCGGGGTATCGTCCACGAAGATCGGGGCGTCGTAAAGCTCCTTGATCTTAAAATCCAGCTGTTCCCACTCGTAACTCTCCAAGCGTCCGCTCTTGATCTTCTCGCCCGGTATCTCGCAGACATTCACGATCAGACGGTTTACCAACTGCACGTTACTCATCTCGAGCGAGAACAGGGCGACAGGCGTATTGAAATTCACCGCCATATTCTTCGCCATGGAAAGGACGAAGGCCGTCTTACCCATGGCCGGACGGGCGGCGATAATGATAAGGTCGGAATTCTGCCAACCGGAAGTCATCTTATCCAAGCCCTCGAAGCCCGTGCGCAATCCGCTCAGACCTTCCTTCTGGAGGGCCGCCTTTTGCAACATCTCCATAGCGTCCTTGATGACGGGGTTGATCTGGGTGACATCCTTCTTTACGTTACGTTGAGAGATCTCGAACAACTTACCCTCCGCCTCTTGCATCAGGTCCTCTACATCGAGCGTCTCATCAAATGCCTTTCCTTGGATCATCGCCGTGAAAGAGATCAACTCCCTCGCCAGATATTTCTGGGCGATGATACGGGCGTGATACTCGATATGGGCGCTACTGGCCACCTTGCTGGTAAGTTGAGAGATATAGAACGGTCCGCCTACATCCTCCAATTCTCCCCGTTTCTTCAATTGCTCCGTTACGGTAAGCATATCCACGGGACGCTGGCTCAACGCCAAGTCTACGATAGCGGCATAAATCTTCTCATGCGCTTTCTCATAGAAACACTCCGGCTTCAAGATCTCGCTGACGATCGAGTACGCGTCTTTCTCCAGCATCAACGCACCCAACACAGCCTCCTCCAACTCACGTGCCTGTGGCTGAAGACGCCCCATATCGGGGAGCATCTCCACAGGCTTTTTCCTTCCTCTTCCTGTATTTCTTGTTCCTTCTGCCATCATTCTTTCTATTTGGGGAGTCAAAGGTAATATCTTTTACCCATTTCTGAAAAAGATTCTTTATATTTAGGAATTAAAACCTGTCGAATCATGAAAGCGTATTTTATCGGATTAGTTATCATGGGAGGTTGCCTATTATACGGCTGCCATACCAAACAAAAGAAAGGGGAAAACAGTAGCGACTACTCAGCCGACTCCCAATCCATAGCACGGCAAGATTCCCTACCGTTACCGACTGATACCCATGCCGCATCTTCAGTTTCCACGGAAGGATGGACCGCCAAGCAGATACGGGACAGCATAGAATTGTTCTTCGGCAAGGAATACGATACCCTTCCCCCGCATCTCCGGAAGATCCGCAGAAACATGGCCTCCCTCTGGAACACGGACGACTCCGTCTTCCTACAGCTTATCATAGTGGAAGCTCCGTATGTAAAAGCATTTAAGACGTACGTATTCGACTCGCCCCTCATCCGGATCGGCGGAGGCCCTTACGACCGGTCGCCCGAGGAATCTCTTTGCGAGGACACCACCCACTTCTCCATGCGAGTAAGCCCGAATGTCTACCCAACCAACATCGAACGGATCGAGATCGCCATCACCAACCATACCGACCTAGAAGGGATGGGAGGCGAAAGTTATTTCATCGAGCATTTCGACGGGAAGGCATGGAAAGGGGTCCCGCAACCCAACTTTTTTGTTGATATCGGCTATCCGATCTTTCCAAACGAGACAAGAGACGATTTCTCGGCCACCTTGATGCCTGAGCTCAAGGAAAATCCACCGGGATTGTACCGGGTGCATAAGACCGTCATCACCGGACAGGGCGCCGGCATCGTCCATTATCCTTTGGCCGCCACGTTCTACCTATCCGATAACCCGGAAGATTATGAGGAATACACACGCTTCGCCAGCCGGCTCCACGAGCCTCGCCCCATGGCCGAGTTCAAGGGAGGAAGAGAAGCCATGATCCGTTTCTTCGAACAAAACCTGCGTTATCCCGAATCTTATAAAGGTACGGGCACGAAGGTACGACTCTTCTACTCCTTCACGATCGATTCCTTAGGAATGTTACAGAATCCCGTAAGCCTACCCGAGAATATACTGTATCCTCGCGATACGGGGAAAACCTATGATGAGTTCCGCGATGAAGCCTTACGGGTACTCCGGTTGATGCCCGCATGGGAACCCGCCGTAAGCCGTATCCATGGTCCGGTCAGCATAGATACCGGGCTCTTCTTCTACTTCAACGAAGAGGGGAAATGCGGGATTGAATAGACGGCCAGTACTGCCTAAGAAGTATTGGAGTACTTCTTAGGCAGTACTCGGGTACTTCCATGAAAGTACTCCAGTACTATTACCAGAAGTATCGCAATACTCTCAGAGAAGTAAGCCTATGCTAACGTAAACTGGCAACAATATTGCTGTCAGCATACAGCGACATAACTTTACTTACGTAAAAAAGTATTATCTTTGCACCCGTAAAAAGTAATTTTCAAATTATGGACGACAGTATCCCGCTAGAAACAGAACAGAGTATGAACTAACGAGGCGGAGGGTTTCATTGATCCTCTGCTCGGATTAAACACGAAAGGAGGCAATAATGAGACAATTTCTTTATTGTGAGGCCGGTTATGTGGAGAAGAACCAATGGCTTCCTAACAGTTGGGTAAACGTAGAGTGCCCGACTCCCGAAGATCTTCAATTCTTGATGGATCGATTTAACGTACCCGAATCTTTCTTGAGCGATATAGCCGATACGGACGAGCGTCCCCGTATCGAGTACGAGGGGAATTGGTTGCTTACCATCTTACGTATCCCGTTGCAGAACCAAGATCATGACATCCCGTTCAATACGGTGCCGATCGGTATCATCACGAACAATGAGATCATCGTAAGCGTATGTTACCATAAGACGGACTTGATCCCCGATTTCATCCGTTATACCCAACGGAAGGAACTCCAGATTAAAAACAAGTATGAGTTGATCCTCCGGCTGATCCACTCATCGGCCGTATGGTTCCTTAAATACCTGAAACAAATCAATTACGCCGTCACCGAGGCGGAAAAGGCGTTGGAGAAAAGCATCCGCAACGAGGATCTGCTAGCGTTGATGAAGCTGGAGAAGAGCATGGTATTCTTCAACACCTCCATCCGCGGGAATGAGGTGATGCTGGCCAAGCTCCAGAATATTTTCCAAGAGCCGGAATATATCGACAAGGATTTGGTGGAGGACGTGGAGATCGAGTTGAAGCAGGCCCATAACACGGTAAATATCTATAGCGATATTCTTACGGGTACGATGGACGCTTTCGCCTCTATCATCTCCAACAACGTGAACACGATCATGAAACGTATGACATCACTTTCCATTATCTTAATGGTTCCGACATTAATCGCTAGCTTCTACGGGATGAACGTCCCGATCTACATGGAGGATATGCCGCATGGTTTCGTGGTTATCATCTTGCTCTCGATCTTGCTATCCGCTACGGCCTTTTTTATATTCAGGAAGATCAAATGGTTTTAGGATATCAAAAAATAAACCGGACGCAGATCACCCGTGCTTGTCGGTGTCATCTGCGTCCGGTAAATATCAAATTCGGTATATCTTTATCTTGGCTTACTTATGCGTATCCTCGAGGATATAACGCAAGGTTCCGGCATTTACCAAGTCCTCTTGCGAGATGGTGTAGCCCTTTAGCTTTTTATCGCCGGCGAAAACGTCCTTGATATAGATCGCTTCCGGATTACTATGCTTTGACTCGATTACCAATTCGCCTTTGGGGTAGAATTTCTTGTCGAGCTGGATCGTAACCTTATCGAAAGTCGGGGAAGTCAATACATAGTTCACGTCGCCCGGACAAGCCGGATAGAAGCCCATCATGGAGAAAATAGCCCAAGCGGACATCGTGCCTGTATCCTCGTTACCCGGGACACCATTCGGTGCGTTATGATAGCAATCCTTCAACAACTGACGGACCAACTTCTGAGTACGCCAAGCCTCTCCCTTGAAATAGCTAAACAAATAAGGATAAGCGATATCCGGCTCGTTGGCGGGATCATAATTGCCGTCATCGAATACCTTCTGCAAATGATCGACAAATTTCTTATCGCCTCCCATCAATTTGGCCAGTCCCTTGATATCGTGAGGAACATAAAACGTATAATTCCATGCGTTGCCCTCATGGAAACCGGGACTAGGCTCGAAGTTCTCGCCTTGTTTCGGATCGAACGGAGAGTAGAAAGTGCCGTCCGGCAAGATAGGACGCAGCGTTCCGAACTCCTTGCTATAATAATGTTTGTAACCTAAAGAACGGTCACGGAATAACTTGGCATCCTCTTTCTTACCCAAGGCTTGAGCGAAATTAGCCAAGTTCCAGTCGGCGATATAATATTCCAGCGCATGAGATACGGAGTTATCGTATTGCTCACGCAAAGGAACATAGCCCTTGCTGAAATAATCGTTCGCGTCCGGACGAAGCAGGTTGAACTCTCCCGGGGTAGTAGCGCCTTTACGCATCGCCTCATAAGCGGTTTGCTCATCAAAGTCACGCAAGCCGCGCATCCATGCGTCTACGATATACGGGATCGAGGGATCGCCCTCCATCGTAAAGGTCTCACGTCCGTAAAGCTCCCATTTCGGTAACCAACCGTTTTCCCGGTACATATCCAGCATCGTACGGATAATATCCAATTGACGCTCCGGATAGAGCAAGGTCATCAGGGTACTTACGTTGCGGTACGTATCCCACAAGGAGAAGACCGTATAACGGTTTCCGGTGGTATGGCCTACTTTCAGGCTCTCCATCATCGGGTACTCGCCGTTCACGTCTTGCAGGATATTCGGATGGATCAGCAAATGATACATACCGGTATAGAATATCGTTTTCTCGTCTTTCGTACCTCCTTCCACTTGTACCTTGGAAAGATCCTTGTTCCACATCGTGCTAGCCGCCGTACGGACCTTGTCGAAATCGAAGCCGGGCTGCTCCGTATTCATGTTCAGGCGGGCGTTCTCGATGCTCACGTACGAGATACCCATCTTCACCTCGATAGCCTCGCCCTCGTCCGTATCGTAATCGAACCATACGCCGACATCGTCTCCGCTCATCTCACGGGTATAACTGGTATATAACTTATACTTGCCGGAGTAGATATCCCATTCGGCCTCTACTCCCTTCATCTCACGTTGTTTCTTCCAATAACCCATCTTCTTCGGGGCCTTGTTTACCTTCATCACGAAGTAAACCGGGAATACGGCCTGTGGATTATAGCAGAACGTACCTAAAAGCTTACTCCCCTCGATCTCCGTATCATTCACGATACGTACCGTAGCGCCGGTCTCGTTCGTCAAGCCCTCGCCTAGGTTCAAGAGGATATGGCTCTCCCCTTTCGGGAAGGTAAAACGGCTCAAGCCCGTACGCATGCTGGCAGTAGCCTCCGCCTTGATATTATACTTGGTCAAGGTATTGCTATAATAACCGGGGTGAGCCACCTCGTCCTTGTACTCACTGCCGTAAGCCTTATAGTCCACGTTCAACTCGCCCGTCGTCGGCATCAATAGCAAACCTCCCAGCTCCGGGCATCCCACGCCGCTCAAGCTGCCGTGAGCGAATCCCGTAAAGAATTTATTGTCTGCCGAGTAAGGAGTAGACCACCATTGACTATCCTTGTCAAAACGGTTCTTCTCCGACCCCATGACGTTGAAAGGAACCACGCTCATCATACCCTGCGGACAAACCGCACCGGGATTCGTCGTACCGTAATTGCTCGTACCGATGAAGGGGTTCACATAATCTACCGGTTGCTGCGCCGTAGCGAACAGACTGCCACACAACAGGAAGGTCATTAACTGTTTCTTCATTTGATAAATGTATTTTAGTTGATAATTAATTGATTCATACTTACCAGATCACGATCTCATCCGTGAAGATGAAACCCTTATTTGCCTCTTTTGCCTTGATACGGATATAACGGGCTTTCCAATCGCCGTTAAACGTATATTCCTGAAAAGACAGGTCTTTATCCGTATTGGATATCGTAGTAGGGATAACTCCCTGCGAGATATAGCTCTCCCCGTCTTCCGATGTCAGCAACTCCACCTCTCCCGGTTGGTACACGCCCGGGCCGATCAATTGCATAAAGCGGGACGATACCTTATGGATATCCGTCACCTCGCCCATGTCCACCACGCAATCCAAGTCATTCAAATAACCCTGCCAACGACCGTCCAGATAAGTCAAGCCTCCCCTGTAGCCGTCCAGCAAGGCGTTCATGCCACCCGCCATATAACCGCTATACAGCTTACTATTATAATGTATAGGCTTATTGATACCCCGGTGATAATCCACCTTCTTCTCGGTAGGCGTTCCTTGAAGCTGCCCGTCACGGAAGATAGCGGCCTTGATATCAGCGGAGTCTTTCACCACGATCGGGCCGTTATAGACCCGGGAAGAGGCGGCGGGAATAGAGCCGTCTGTCGTGTAACGTATCTCCGCCGGATATTTCTCCGCATCCAACATGACCTTGATCTCTCGCCGCAAGGTATCTACCTCCATCGTGGTCTCGATCTCGTCCGAGAGCGTGAACGTATTGATACCCATCCGTTGCAGAACCGGGATATTCGCGTTCATACGAGGCTTAAAATCCTCCCAACTACGATCCTCTTGCGGAGTCCATCCGATCTCGGCGACCGCCAAGGCACGAGGGAACATCATATACTCCAAATGTTTCTCATCCTTGATATACTCCGTCCATGTATTCGCCTGCACCCCTAGGATATGCTTACTTTCCTCGGCAGTCAACGAATCCACAGGCACTGGATTATAACTGTACGCCCGCTTGATCGGCGTATAACCGCCGATGGCATACGGCTGTGTCTTCGGATCGGCTTGATAGAAATCGAAATACATATAACCACCCGGTGTCATGACCACGTCGTGTCCCATGCGGGCGGACTTGATTCCCCCTTCCTCGCCCCGCCAAGACATGACGGTAGCCTCCGGAGCCAAGCCCCCTTCCAGAATCTCATCCCAACCGATCAATTTGCGGCCTTTGGAAATCAGGAATTTCTCGGCACGATGAATCATATAGCTCTGCAACTCATCCACGTCCTTCATCCCATTCCGGCGCATCAAGCCTTGACATTTCGGGCAGGTCTTCCAAGCTCCCTTCCCGGCCTCGTCTCCCCCGATATGGATATATTCGGAAGGGAACAACTCGATCACCTCGGACAATACATCCTCCATGAACGTAAACGATTTCTCGTTGCCGATGCAGAAATCACCCGTCGTATAAGGTTTGCCGGCACAACTCAACTCCGGGTACGCCACGAACACCTCGTCCGAATGCCCCGGGAATTCGATTTCCGGTATTATATTAATATGCCGGGCCGTAGCGTAATCCACGATCTCACGGATATCTTCTTTCGTAAAATAACCGCCATATGCCCCCGGAGTTCCTTCCGGCAGATACTTGCGATCCTTTCCATCCCACCATTTCTGCCAATCGGATTCCGTACGGAAAGCCACGTCCGTAGTCAGTTTCGGGTATTTATCCATCTGGATACGCCAACCACCGGCATCCGTTAAATGTATATGAAGCGTATTCAATTTATAATAAGACATGACGTTCAATAACTTCATCACCTCCTCTTTCGGGAAGAAATGACGGGAGACATCCAGATGCAAGCCACGATACGGGAAACGGGGATTATCTTGGATCGATACGCAAGGAATCCCTTTCGACGTATACAGCTGGCGCAACGTTTGTTCCCCGTAAAACAATCCGGATTTAGAGGCGGCTCTCAACTCGATCCCCTTCTTGGTCACATTCAACGCATATCCCTCCGGATTTCCGCCATTGAAAGACTCATCGACCACGTAACGGATCGTACCCGATTGATCATTCCCGAATACGAGATTACTATCTACTTTGAAATAACCGCCAGTCACCTCGATATGGGCCGGCTTAGGGATTAAATTCACCTGCGGAACCTCCTTGGGAGCACAGGAAAAAAGTAGCGAGGAACAAGCGAGAGCAAGTCCGGTTACTTTCATGCAAGACCGTTTTGGCAACGTCATAATACTTATTTTTTAGTTGTGTTATTCTTGGTGTGTAAATATACAACAATAATAGACAATATCAAAAAAGCGGAAAGACTATCGTCTCCCCGCTTCAGAGTTATTTTAAGATGTATATCTTCTAAAATTAACGTCTAGGAATTGCTTCTTTTACAACCATCTGACGACCTTCGTACTCAGCTTGGTTTAATTCCTCGATAGCTTTTTGAGCCTCGTCTACGTTAGGCATTTCAGCGAAAGCAAAACCCTTAGAACGTCTAGTATCACGATCAACAATTAACTTTACTGAATCAACAACACCATACTCTTCTAATACTTGTTGCAAATCAGACTCTCTTACTCGATAACTCAAGTTTCCAATGTAAATATTCATACGAAAAAAATTAAAAATAAATTAATAATAAAACAAGTGATGTTAGTGAAGATCGATTTCTAGAAGAATATATTATCATTACTGAGAATAGAAACTCGAAGATAAAGAGCAAGACAAACTATCTTTTGTTTGTTGGTACAAAGGAAAGCATTCTTTTTGGATTACCAACTATAAAACCTAATTTATTTTCAAAATAATTCACTTTATCCTCAGAAGACTACGGCTCACCCGATAAACCTGGGGGATTAAGCATACAGCTTTGTAAGTCTGAAAAGA
>ENA-ORND01000607-ORND01000607.1-human-gut-metagenome-genome-assembly--contig:-NODE-607-length-30197-cov-4.372139_pt1 | contig 30197 bp, 36 predicted proteins | sample MGYA00242111_ERZ509014 | MGnify/ENA primary metagenome ERZ509014 (study PRJEB26280, sample SAMEA2338694) | human gut metagenome | biome: human gut; feature: human-associated habitat; material: faeces... | reverse complement strand
CCGAAAGATGCCAAAAAATACGCTGCGACTTTTGGTCTTGAAGAGGCGGCGGACGCTGCGGGGGAGAACACGGATGTAAATCCGCATAACTCGTTGGAAAATGCCAAGGCGCCGTGGGGGAAAACCCTGGCGGACGGGAAGGAGGACAAAAGCGAATGAATCTCCTGTACATTGACCTGTTTTGCGGAGCCGGCGGAGTGACGACGGGCATTTCTCAGGTTCCCGGTGTACATGTCGTGGCCTGTGTGAACCACGATGCCGATGCGATTGCCTCCCATGCCGCCAACCACCCGCGCACCCTCCATTACACCGAGGACATCAGGACGCTGGACACCGCGCCAATGGTTTCCCGGCTGGAAACGATGCGGGCACGGTATCCGTGGGCAAAAACCGTCCTTTGGGCCTCCTGCGAATGTACCAATTTCAGTAGGGCGAAGGGAGGAAAGCCGCGCGATCCTGACAGTAGAAGCCTCGCAGAGCACCTTTACCGTTACATTGAAGCTCTTGAACCGGACTACATCCAGATTGAAAATGTGACCGAATTCCTCGAATGGGGGCCGTTAATTGAACAGGACGGCCAACTGATGCCGGATCCCGACCGGAAAGGAGACTCTTTCCGCGAGTGGTTCTCCCACATTGAAGGGATGGGCTACAAGGGCGGTTGGCGCATCTTCAATTCCGCCGACTTCGGGGCGTACACCTCCCGAACCCGCTTGTTCATCCAATTCGCCCGGACAGGCTTTGCCCTGGCATGGCCGAAGCCGTTCCTCCGGCGTGAAAACTGGAAAGCGTGCCGTGAAGTTCTGGACCTGAACGATTTTGGTAAATCCATTTTCACAAGGAAGAAACCCCTTTGCGACAATACGCTGCGGCGGCTCACGGAGGGAATCAGGAAGTTTGCAAATCCTCAATTCGTCTTCCGCTACATGACCGGCCCGGGGCATGTACACTCCCCGGAGAAACCATGCGTTACCCTGTGTACGCAGAAGAACCTGTACCTGGCAGCCGGGAAGTTCATGACCAGATACTTTTCCGGCAAGGGGCACAACACCTCTCTTGACGGTCCCTGCGGAACACTGACAACCATTCCCCACCAGTACCCCGTTACGGTGACTTTCATGGACAATTACTTCGGCAACGGCTATCCGACCTCCATCGACGAACCGTGCGGAACTCTCTGCACCAAGCAGCAACGGTTCCCGGTCACGGCAATCTTCCTGGCAAACTACTATTCCGGAGGCGGCCAGCTTACCAGCACGGAATCCCCGTGCCCGACGCTGCCGACCACCCCCAAGCCCCGAGTGGTCCGCTGCCAGTTCCTGGACCAGCAATACAGCCAGAGCGGCCCGGCATCCTTGGATTGTCCGTTTCCCACCATCACGACCAACCTCCACCACGGGGTTGTCACGGCATCCTACATCCGCGCCATGATGCGCCCCAAGGCCAAGGGACTTGTCCATTCCGTGGACGAACCCATGAAGACCCTGCTGACGAGGGATTATTTTTACCTGGACACCTGCCGTTATTCCTACATGGGATGCCCGATTTACAACCAGCCCGCGCCCGGAGACACGAAAGCCATGCTTGAACTCAAGGCGGCCATGCGGGAACGGGGGATTTCCGACATCTACATGCGCCCGATCAGCGTCCGGGAAAGTCTGCGGATTATGGGATTCCCCGAGGACTACCGTCTTTACGGCACGCAGACCCAGCAGCGGAAATGGATTGGAAATGCCGTTGAGGTGAAAATGGCCCGGAACATGGCCCAGGCATTGGCCGATTCCATGCCCGGCGCCGTGGAAGTTCACGGCAGGCAAATGGCTTTTGAATTCAGAAAGGAGACAGCATGAAAGACTGGACTGGCAACAACCGAACCCTTGGCGCCACGCTAGGCGCATCCAGTCACACCACCGAGAATCGGCAACGGGAAGACTACTACGCCACGCACCCGGACATGGTGAGGGATCTGCTCAACGCAGGTGCTCCCCTCCGGAAACGTGTATGGGAACCGGCTTGTGGGGCTGGTCATATCGTCAATGTCCTGCGGGAGCGGGGGCATGAAGTCTGTGCAACCGACATTGTTGACCGTGGATGTCCTGATTCCTGCGTACAAGATTTCTTGTGGGAGTTCGACGATGGCGAGATAGGAGACGTGGATATTATGACCAATCCTCCCTACGCCACAGCCCTTGAATTTGTCGAGCGTGCGCTTGCCTGCGTCAAGGATGGAGCCAATGTCTGGATGCTTCTGCGCCTCCAGTTTTTAGAGGGCAAGGCCCGGCGCCGGTTGTTCGACGTTGCCCCCCCTCCGACGTGTGGGTATTCAGCGAGCGGCGGACCTGCGCCAAGAACGGGGATTTTTCCAAAACCGAAGGCGGCGCCATTGCCTACGCTTGGTTTCACTGGGTCAAAGGATATAACAATCAAACTATTGTGAAGTGGTTATGAGAGCCGTCCTTAGATATCTTGGAGCGAAAAATAGAATTGCCCCATGGATTGTCCGTCATTTTCCGGACCATACCTGCTACGTAGAACCGTTCTGTGGAAGTTTGGGTATCCTGTTCAACAAAGTACCGGCCCAGGTGGAAATCTGCAATGATAAGGATAGCGAGATTGTTAATCTGTTCCGCGTACTCCGAAGTGCGGATGCCTCTAAGCTGATTGAGGCGGTTATATTGACTCCCTACAGCCGTGATGAGCTGCGAGACTCCGCTCCTGCAGGTGATGCCGTGGAGCGTGCTCGGCGTTTGCTGGTGCGGTCTTGGATGGGGATTGCCAGCGACTCCTATCGCACTGGCTGTTCCGGCTTACGAGTAAGCCGGAACAGAGTACCATCCGCTGCTGCAGATTGGTGCCGCTTACCAGAAACCCTGTGGCTGGCTGTACAACGTCTGAAGCACGTTCATGTCGAGAATCGGGATGCTTTGGATGTTTTGAAGGCCCATGATGGCCTCGGTACCCTTCATTATATTGATCCTCCTTATCTGGCCACCACTCGGACGCGAACAGGAAAATACACGCATGAATACACAGAGGACGATCACAGGAGATTACTTAATGCCTTGCTTACCTTGCAAGGAAAGGTGGTCTTGTCCGGTTATGACAACGATCTTTACAATTCCATGCTACTTGGGTGGAACAAGGCATCCTGCAACACTCTTTCCAACATGAGTAAACGGCGTCAGGAAGTGCTTTGGATGAATTATAATCCTCAACTGACACTTTTTTAATTATGGCAAATAAATCTACAGGAGCTTTAAAATATTACGCAATAGACGTTAACATGCGGTCTGCTCTTGCTGAACACGGCGAGGCTTGTGTAGGACGTTGCGCGTTGCTTTGCCTCTATTGTGCAGAGCAGGTCAATGGGGGGATTATTCTGGATTGTGGGACATGGAATGCCCGACAATGGATGATCCGTGTCGGATTGGAGGGTAGGCCAGAAGATGTACCAGGGCTTTACCATTGGGAAGGAGACAACCTCGTGGTAGAAACCTACAACAAGGAAGCTGAAGAGAAAGCCTTGAACCAGCGGCGCGGCGGAAGGAAGGCCGCAGAAGCCCGGTGGGGTAAGAAAGAAGATGAAAGCTGTACTACGGAATGCAATGACCTTTCTAATACAGAGAGTAATGCAAAACGCATACCAGAACGCAATGCAGATAGTAATGCGGACTGCATTACACCCGGCAATGCTAAGGAAAGGAAAGGAGAGGAAAGGAATATAGGGAGAGAAACTACTACGGTGGACAGTACACCGTGGGAAGATGTTCCTCCTCCGCCTCCTGTCTTTTCCTCTCCCTCGCGGCCTCGGATTGCTGACAATCATCCTGCAGCAGATCCCCGGGCATGGCAGTTCATTGTGGCATGTTTACAGGTCAATCCTGTGTGGAGCAAGACGATGCCAACTGCCCAAGAACATGGGATAGCTCTGGAAGCCTGGGAAAGCTGCAAGGGAAGTGTGACCCCCAAAGATATTCGGCTTTTGCAAGCTTACTATGCTTCGGACCTTGACTCCGACAGGAAAGGAAAACCGTTTTGGAGGCCCGATTCCAGAAGCAGATTTTGGGAGAAGTTCAACGATGTGCTTACACACGCCACACGATGGGCAAAGGAAACACGTTGGAAGCCCAAGACACAACAGGCCACAAAGTCAAAGGATGAAACCACGGATGCCGTCAGCGCAGAAAATAGCTTATCCATTGAAGAAGCTTTGAAAGCTCTGCATGACCCAAATTGGAACCCCAACGAAAATATGCATGAAAAGAAGTAAAAGCCTTATCAACGAACGAATTAACATGGCTCTGTTTTACATGGAGCAAGGATGCTCCAAGCAAGATGCCTGTCTGGCTGCGGGAATCACGGCAGAAAACCTTGCCTATTACACTCGCCGGGACCCTGTATTGAAGAGGAAGGTTGACCTAGCAATGTCCAAGGGAGGATTTAGAGCTTCAAATGGTTCCTTTTTTACACGTAAGCCCCCTCCTGGACGTAAAAAGAATGTCAGTTTATCCGAGATACAGCGGAAATGTGACGAAAGGTTGTCAGATGAATAATGAAACGCCGTCCCGTAAAAAGGACGGCGTTTCTCTTGACTTCGTGGAATGCTTAAGGTAACTACTCCGCAGAACGGTTTAGTCGCCGTTTTGTGTGTGGGGGCATTTTGCTGCCGGGAGCCGTCATTGCACATCATTTGGCATGGGCCTGCTGAACCTCCTTTGTGGGAGTGTCACTATTCAGGCAGTCAATCCATTCACTTTCTTTGCCGGCGCGTTTAAAGGCCCGAACCGTTTCCTTGTTTGAGTCGGCAATGATGATTGTTTCAATCCATTCTCCCTTCTCTACGCAGTGATCTCGGGCCGCTGCAATAGCATTTTCAATGGAGGTTACCGCGGAGGTTGAGCTGTTGCCGTTGTTGCTTGTCGCAATCCACCTGTATTCGTTGTTCATTGTTTAGTCGTGTTTTGTGTTAATGCCGGAATTTCATATCCGCCATTGAAAGTATGTTTAACCTGATAATGGACAACAAGCATTTTCTTCAAAATTCGTCATATTTATTCAAAATATAATTCCTGATAATTTTTTGATTGCGCTCTATAGTCAGTTTCCTTTCAACATAAGTATGAAACGTCTTGATGTTGAAGAAAAGGCCAGGGTTATTTTATCAGGAGTGCCGGTATTCTGTCGCTACGATGAAATACGGAAAGTAGCTGATTTGAAGGAAAATCCGGATAATCCGAACCGCCATCCTGATACGCAGATTGAACGACTGGCTGAAGTTATCAGGCTGGCCGGATGGAGAGCTCCTATTACTGTTTCTGACCTTTCCGGTATGATCGTCAAAGGGCATGGCCGCTTGGCGGCGGCCAAACTGGCCGGATTGGAAGAAGTGCCTGTAGAGATACAGCACTACGAAACGCCGGAACATGAACGGGCCGATTTGATTGCCGACAACCATATCGCAGAATTGGCTGACTTGGATGATGACGCCTTGAAGCTTCTCATACGGCAAATGTCTGAATCAGGTGAATTCCCTCTTACTTTGACCGGTTTTTCCGACCGTGAAATTGATGATATGTTAAATGAGATCCCAGAGGACATTCCAGAAGATTTGAACCTTGAGCGTGATGAAGCCGGTTCCACATCTCAGAACTTTGTCAAGTTTGGAACAATCAAAATTATCTTGAGCGAAGAAGAGGCCAGACGCTTCAAGGAATTCTATGATCGTTACCTCAATGATAACGGTAATGTGATGGGGATATTCACAGAATTGTTGAACAAGGGGGACAAACGGTATGCGAATTGAGTTCATTGAACGCTATCCTATTGCGGCCTTGACACCGGCTGACTACAACCCCCGGAAACTGGCCGAAGATAAATTCCTGAAATTGCAAGAGAGCATTCGGAGATTCGGAGTCATCAAACCTGTCATTGTGAATGGAGATAACGGTATTTTGACTGCCGGACACCAGCGTACACGTGCCATGATAGCCCTGGGCATGACGCATTGTCCCGCGGTCAGAATCAACGGTATTACCCAGGTTGACGAAATCAGGTTCAACCTGTTCCACAACAGCGTAGAAACCAATAAGAGCAAAGCTCGCGTGTGCGGAAACCTTTCTGCAGGACAATACCATATTGTGCAGCCAGACCACCTTTCCTACGAAAAAAATGATAATGCGACCATCGTCTTTGAAATGGGCCGCCTTATCATGAAATATGGGGAATGGGGTTCCATCGTGTGCAATACACGGGGGGATGTGCTGCTGAATAGTGACTATGCCGTTGCCTCCAAGCAACTGAAACGTGAGGTCATTTGCTACGTGATCCGTGATGAAGACGAACATGACATGCTTGAACTGCTGAGAATTGAATACGGACAGTATTACTATGATTCCCTGGGCGTAAAATCCTACAACCAGCTTCTGTGCCAGATGCACCGTCTCAACGGAGGCGGGAAACGTGACCTCAAATCGACAACATACGAACGATATGTGATTCCCAGGTTGCGTAAGGACATGCGGATTATTGATTTTGGGGCGGGCCGTTGTGCGTATGCTCAGATTTTGGCAGGAAAGGGATATCACATTTTACCTTATGAGCCACACTTCCAGAGGGAGGAAAAGCTTGATGTCCGTGAAGTAGTTCGTCAAATACGCCTCATTGAACGAGACATTGCCAGATCTGGACTATTTAATCTGGTCGTTTTGGATAGTGTTCTCAATTCAGTCGTCAATTCCAAGTTTGAGCATTACGTCTTGACTGCCTGTAATGCCCTGGCTTCCAAGAATGGCATGTTGATACTCGGCACGCGCAATAAAGGGTTTCTGGATAAGGCTTTAGACTACAAATACACGAACGCCCCAAGCCGGAACATTGAATTTCTTGATAAAGAAAACTTCTCTGCCACCTTCCGGGCCGGGGTATGGACCATTCAGCATTTCCACACCCACGCCACATTGAGGAAATTGCTTGAGGAATACTTTTACGACGTGGAAATCATTGGTGTAAGGTCTGCATCTCAGATTTATGCAATAGCCAAACGTCCGCGTAAGCTTGACGATGACAGAGTAAGGGAAGCTCTGGAAATTGAGTTCAATATGGAGTACCCGGGGGAATATCGCCATAACCAGCATAGGGGGCTGGTGGAGCTTATCATGACCCGTTTGAAAGGAGAGAGATAACATGAGAGCATTGGATTTTGGATTTGGATTGCTGAAAAACGTTTGGTCCATCAGGCCGGGGCAGAAAGCCCCCTTGCTGGATATTCTCATTCTCGTCGCCATTCAGAAGGGGTGTGTAACCAGAAAGGCTATTCTGTCAGATGTGCCGGTCAATGAAGGATCATTCTTTGGTTCCATCCGCTCCCTGTTGAGAAATGGCTTTATCACCCGCAAGGAAGATGGACGGTATCACGTCAATTACAGATTGACTCCGAAAGGGGAATCCCTGATTGCAAAACTCTATACCGTTACCAAATAATGGAAATCAAGATAGATGCCAGCGATTTATTGAACCAGCTTGATATGCTGGATGAGCGGGCACGTAAGGTCGATGATCTGACGGTAAGAGACATGAAACGTCGCGTGCCCGGCGCCGTCTCTGCTGCTACTGCCAGTGTGTACAGAATCAAAAAGAGTGAAGTGGCGTCATGCTCAGCCTACGCTTACGATTACACAGGGAGAGGGAGAAATGCCGGAAAGGCCCATGTTCGTACCAGTTTCCAGGGCACGACGATAGCTTCCTTTGCTGTAGTGTTCAAAGGCAGGAAGCATGCAGAGTGGAAGACTACTCCCAAGAGACGGCCCAGGACAAAGATAACGGTCCGTAAGAACGGAGTACGGTGTAGAGTACCCAAGCCCTACAAGGTGACGGTTGAAACGTTCAGAGGGAAGCCAGCGGTCATCAAGGGTAAAAACGGGAACAGAGTATTTGTTGTGGATGGCAGGAATCGGGCATTCGTAGTTGGTAAGAGCAACCGCCCGATGGTTCATGCGTCCACGTCCGTTCCTCAGGCCATTACAAATAAGAAGGTCAAGGCTATATGGATGCCCAAGCTCAATCGAGACTTGGAGAGCCGGTTTTACCACCATTTCAACAGATTGATGCGGTGATGGGAATCGGAATGGTCAAGGGGCGGCGGCCGAGGGGCCAAGGTACTGTCCGGCAGCGTTGCTCCATGCGCTGGGCTCCACCCCAAATAAGGCGCATTTTTCAATTTTTTTTTCGTCGTTTGGTTCACCCCCCATGCGTCGATTTTCGGAAGAGAGGGGAAAAAGCATGAAATGCTGTTGAAACGGCATGAAACCGCTACAAAAGAGCATGAAAGAAGAGGCCACTAAATCCGAAGAAGCCGGGAAGGGTTACATTACGGCTGAGAAGCTTGCCAAGCTTCTTGACCTTTCCGTCCGCCGTGTTCAGGCATTGCGAGCGGACGGGGCATTTGTGACCGAGGACACACCCATGGGAAAACGATATGTGTTCGGAGCATCCCTCGTTTCCTACATCAAGTACCTGCAGAACCGCCAAGAGACTTCTTCTCTGGAACGGCAGCGCCTTGAGGCGGAAGTCCGATGCAAGAAGGCCAAGGCGCGGATTGAGGAAATCAAGCTGGCCCTATTGCGTGGCGAAGTTCACAAGGCCGAACATGTCCGCACTCTCATGGATGGAATGGTCCAGGAAACGAAGGCTGCCTTCATGGCTATTCCTGGGCGCTGCGCGGTGGATTGCGCCGGAGCCTCACCGAATGAGGCAGCGATTATTCTGCGAAAAGCCATTTTCGGGGTATTTGAAGAGCTGGCCGCCCATACGTATGACCCCTCACGATTTTCAGACCTCATGAAGGAAGACGGGGACCAGATGTCCAACGGAGACGAAGAGGAGGAAAAATCATGAATTCCCGGGAGAAAAGGCATCTTGCAAATCTTTACAATGAAGCGGTGAGTCTGTGGTTGCCTCCGGAAGACCTCACCGTTGACCAGTGGGCGGACAAGTACCGCCGTTTGGCGGGGGGATTATCTGCGGAAGCCGGTCAATGGAGGACGGACCGCACCCCCTACATGCGGGAACCGATGCGTGCCTTTTCAGATCCCAACATTGAGGAAATCGTTTTCGTGGCTCCTTCACAGGTAGGGAAATCGGAATTGGAATTGAATATCATTGCCTACATTATTGACCAGGACCCGGGAACCATTCTATACGTCCAACCGAGAAAGGAAGATGCCATGTCGTTTTCCCGTCTCCGCGTGGCTCCCATGCTGAAAGCATGCGATAAGATTCGTGATAAAGTGCGTGATGTGGAGAAGAAGGGGCGGGGAGCAACTTCCACCGTTTTGCAAAAGTCCTTTCCGGGAGGTATGCTGACCCTCGTTGGTTCCAATAGTGCGAGCGATTTGTCTTCCCAGCCGGTGCGCTACGTCATCGGTGACGAGCTTGACCGCTTTGCAATAAGCGCCGGCAGAGACGGGGATCCCTGGGAATTGGCAAAACGCCGTCAGAATACCTTTTACAACCGAAAGCGCGTTGCCGTTTCTACTCCCACAATCAAAGGGGCGTCTCAAATTGAATTCCTCTATACGCAGGGCACGCGCGAACGGTGGAAGACGCGCTGCCCTCGGTGCGGAGAATATCATGAGGTGCGCTTTGATGATATCCAGTTCAAGGCCAAACCGAAACGGATAGCAGGGAAAGAATCGTGGTATGTTGACGTTACTGGATGGAAATGCCCCGGATGCGGCGAAGTCAGCGAAGAACAGGATGTCAAAAAATCAGATTCCCGCTGGGAAGCAGAGAATCCCGATGCCATTCGGAATAACCGTTGCCGGTCATTTTGGCTCGGAGGCTTTGCTTCACCTTGGCGCCCGTGGAAAGATATCATCCAGAATTTTTGTAAGGCAAAGAAAGATCCGGAACGGCTTAAAGTGTGGAAGAATACCGACGTGGGTGATTTGTGGGAAGAGAGGAATACCGTCGCCGATGAAACTGAATTGCTGAAACGGGCCGAGAAGTATCCGGAGAATGCAGACTTGCCGGGGGAACCTGGTTGCGGCCCTCTGATTTTGACGTGCGGCGTGGACTTCCAGCACAAATATGCCCAATATGAAATTGTCGGCTGGGGACACTATTATGAGAGCTGGGGGGTACAGTCCGGATATATTCCCGGATCTCCGGATTCTGATGACGTGTGGAAACAGTTGGATAGTCTCATTTCCCGGCCCTACAAGTTTTCAAACGGTAGGGCTTTGCGGGTTGTCATGACTTTTGCCGACTCCGGCGACGGCAAGTTCACGAATGAAATTGCGCGGAGATGCAAGGAAAGGCAAAAGGCCAATGTGTTTGCCGTAAAAGGATGGGGTACTCATGGGCGTCCCTTTATCACACCTCCGAACCGTGTACCGATTGCGGGCAACAAGAATAACACCTACATTCTTTATAATCTCGGTGTGAACGCTGGCAAATCCGCGATTATGTCTGCCGTCCAGGTTCAGGAGCCGGGGCCAAATTACATGCACTTCCCTGACGAGTCGAGAGGGTACGACATGGCCTATTTTACCGGGTTATTGTCAGAAGTGGAAGTGGTAGAGGGAAATGTGATGAAATGGGTAAAACTTCCCGGACATGAAAGAAACGAGGCTCTTGACTGCCGGAATTACGCACGGGCGGCGGTGAAGGTCATCAATCCGGATTTTGATGCATGGGAACGAGCGCTCCGGGATGCTCCGTCCAAGACTGCCAAGGTTTCCACTCAACGCCGACCGCGAAGATCATCTTTCAAAGAAAGGCTTTTTGATTAGATATGGTAGCGGTCTATATCGATGGCAAAAGTTTCCATAATATAATTTTTTAGGGTTTTATAACAATCATCATGTACTTTGAAATATTTCCTAATCTTAATCATAATATCATCAATCGGATTTGCTAATTCTGGATTATCATGTTCAAATTGATATGTTGCATCTAAAAAATCTTTAGATTTTTTGGTGTAAGCAGATATTGCCTCTCTACTATATGATAAGGAGCATTCATATTCTCTAGGCATTAGGTTTGTGAGATATTCTAAATCTTCGACGTCTTCAAGCATGTCATATAGTAGATAAAAAACACCTACGGATTTGAATTTTTTTAGATAAGATTCTCTATTTGAGTATATATTAGCATCGCTGTATGATTTCAAATATATATCATATTCTTTTATAGTGTTTAGATAATCTTCTGCAATACCTTGAATGTTTTTTCGACTATTAGAGTAATAATAATTATAGCATTTGAATAGAGATATTAAGACTTCTATTTCATATTTGTCGTGTATATTTAATTTTTTGTTGCAAAATTCTTGTAAATAAGGCCATTTATAAAAGTGATAGTATGAAAGTTCAAGGATTTGATTTGTGTTATAATTGAAGACAAGATGGAATACGGCAGATGTTATTTTTAGTAATTCATGCTTATTTAATAAATCTTGAGTTAAATATTTTTTGTTTATTTCAAAAATATAATTGATGTCTTTTTGGTTTAAATTGTCTTCTGTTAATTTTTTTATATCTTCTTGCTTAATGTATAATTTGTTTTCTAATTGAATAATATTTGTTTGAGGCAGGGTATCTGCATTAGAAGTTTTTTCTGGATACTGGTTAGGCGTTAAGTATGGTGTTAATAGAGGTAATACTAGGGGAGTAATTCCTCCGATAGCATTCCAGTTTGGGTATTTTTTTTCACATCTTTTTTCTATAAATATTGTAATAATATAATTCCAAAAGGAAGAAGCTCGAATAGTTTTATAAGATATAAAAAATTCTAATATTACAACAAGTATAAGAAAAGATATTGAGATGCGCGAGGATATATATGAGATACAATACAAAAAAATTATAGCAGCAATAATAAGAAAATTTATTACAAAAAGAAGAGGAAATCTTTTTCTTTTTGATTTTATTTTTTTGTGCAGAGTGGAAGTCCTCATAAGAAGTAAAGTGTACAATAGTCGAATAAAATTTCAAGAGTGCTATTCATCTAAATACAGCACAGTATTGTTGCTTGCGGAATGACTGAGTCATATACACGTTGTTGTATTTTCCGGCGCCATCATGATTGCCGTAACGATGGCAACCACGCGCACCAGCAAACTCCGGGAACGCCTTGTTGAGTTGAATGAGGACAAGAGCGCCGTCAAACAGGCGATCAGAAATGTTTTGTCCGGCAAGGCGCAGAGCTACGGAATCGGTACACGCAACAAGGCTGCGTATAATATGTCCCTTGGGGAATTGAGGGTTTACCTCCGTGAAATTGAAACGGAGATAAGAGAGATTGAGCGTGAACTTTCCGGGGGTGGACGCAGATGCATTGCCTTTTTTGTCCCGAAAGATTGTTGAACATATGGGAAAGAAATATACAGCGAAGGTTCGGAAGCAGTTCAGGAATTACGGCTATGGAGATGCCGGAGCTTCCAAGACGCGCCGCGCCTTCAAGAAATACCACGCTGTTTCCGGCTCTCCCAAACAGGATATTGACCGTCACAATTCCGTCCTCCGCAGCCGGGCGCGCTCCCTTTACATGTCGGCGCCACTGGCGACTTCCGCCATCAAGACCTTGAGGACGGCTATTGTCGGGCCGGGGCTTTACCTGCATGCACAGGTGGACGGCAAGATGCTTGGCATTTCAGAAGATGAATCCAAGAAGCTGAACAAGCTTCTGGAAATGGAGTTTGAGTTGTGGGCGGCTGACCGCAGGTCTGCCTCCGTTTCCGGGTTAAGCGATTTTTACGAACAGCAGCAAATTGCCCTGATGGCCTGGAAGACATCTGGAGATACTTTCGCCCTGTTTGATGTAGGTGAGACTGATATTCTGCATCCCTACAGCTTGCGCCTGCGGCTGATTGAAGCCGACCGTGTTTGCACTCCGAGTACCACCAATGTATCCCCACTATCTACCTATGGGAAGAATACCGATACCGGTAATAATATTTATGATGGGGTTGAGGTAAATGAGAAGGGGCGTGTAGTCGCATATCATATTCGCAATACTTTTCCGGGTGAATTGTCAACTGAAACAGTAAAATGGGCCAGAGTTGAGGCAATCGGTAAAAGAACCGGAATGCCGAATATTCTCCACATCATGGATGCCGAACGTCCTGAACAGTACCGTGGTGTTACCAGTCTTGCGCCATGCATTGAGAATATCATGCAGTTGGGACGTTACCTGAACAGCGAAGAAGCCGCCGCCCTCCTGCAAACCTGCTTTACCATTTACGTTACAACAGAAACGGATGGTGACGGACCTGCCCTGAAACCTCAAGGTCTGTCTTCCGATGCCGACGAAGAGGGGGGCGATGAAGATGACCGGAATCCTGAGGATTATGAGATGTCTCCCGGTGGTGTAGCCTTCCTGCGTCCGGGAGAAGATATCAAGAGCGTTGACCCCAAGCATCCCACGAATAGCTTTGACGGCTTTGTCAGGGCTGTTGCTACACAGATTGGCGCCGCTATGGAGGTTCCGGTTGACGTGTTGCTCAAGAGCTATAATACGTCTTATAGCGCGGCCCGTGCTGCATTGCAGGATTTTTGGAAGAAGGTTGTGATTGACCGGATAGAGTTTGCTTCCACCTTTTGCAAACCCGTTTATGAGGCATGGTTCTGTGAAGCTGTTGCCAGCGGGCGCATTTCCGCTCCCGGCTTTTTTACCGATCCTCTGAAACGCGCCGCCTATCTGGCTCATGAGTGGAATGGCCCGTCGATGCCTCACCTTGACCCGGTGAAGGAGGCTACCGCCATGGAGATCATGGTTCGGAATGGCTGGAAGACGAATACCCAGGCAACAACGGAGCTGAACGGCGGAGATTTCAACAAGAATGTGGAACAACTTCTTCAGGAAATGGACCAATTCGCGCCCCTGCTTGTGATGATTTCCGAGGCAGTTTCTATCAGAAAGAGCTTGTCATCAGACAGCAGCAAGAAAGATACCGAACAACAACAAGAAAATGAATACACCACCTAAATTCTGGAACGTGGTTGCGGATGAAAGGTCCGATACCGCGGAGATCGTGCTTTACGGCGATATTGTTTCCCAGCAGCCCGTGGACTTCTGGACCGGACAGGCTATTGAAGGGAATTATATCACCCCGGAAGGCTTTCTGGACGATTTGTCCAAATGCAAGGGAAAGAACAATCTGACTATACGCCTCAACAGTTGCGGCGGGGATCTGTTTACCGGCATTGCCATTCACAATGCCCTGAAAGGGTTCAACGGCAAAAAGACGGTCATTGTGGAAGGGATTGCCGCTTCGGCCGCCTCCGTCATTGCCTGTGCAGGTGACGAGGTGAAGGTTTATCCCGGCAGCATCACCATGATTCACGGCGTTTCTACGTTTGTGTTTGATGCCCTGAATCTGTCCGACATGAAGAAGATGGTCAAGGCCATGGATTCCATGGAAAATGCCATTGCCGCCATTTACTCCGCCAAGACCGGAAAGGAAGTAGGAGAGCTCCGCAATCTGATTACGCGTGAGACCTGGATGACCGGCCAGGAAGCCATTGACAACGGATTTGCGGATACTCTTATCGACGGAGAAGTGGCGAACAAGCTGCAGCTCGTCGCCTCCGCTTCCGGAAAGTTTGTGTTGCAAGCCGGGGGGCATGTTCTGTCTTCCGATTTTCGGGCAGCCATACCGGATCGGTTCCATGTCGCCGTCATCAATTCCGTTCAATCGGAACAGACTGCCGAAGGAGATTCTTCCGAGGATGACCTTCAGGCAAAGTTGCTGCAGGCCGAGCAGGAACTTGCCGCTGCGAAATCCGAATTGGCTGCCCTGCAGGAGAAGATGGCAACCAGTCAGGAGCCGGACGCCAAGGTAAAGGAGGAAATTATTGCTCAGGCCATTGCTGAGGAACGCAAGCGCCTTTCCGACATTGAGGCCATTGCCAACGGTATTGACCCGGAACTTGTTCAGGATGCCAAGTTCGGAGAAACGCCTATGACCGCTCAGGAACTGGCATTCAGAGCCATGAGCTCCGGCAAGTTTTCCGGCGCCAACTTCCTCAATTCCCGCGCTGCGGATTTGCAGGATAGCAATACTGGAAGAGTAACCATTGCTCCCACAGGAAACGAGGCCGGAGGTAATTATACTTCCAGGCTGGCAGAGGCCATCAAAGCCGCCAACGAATCTACCAAACCCAAAAAATAAACCATAGAAAAACCATTAGTATGGACCCAAATGCAGTAACCACCATTGATCTCACAGATCCGCAGACCTTGATCGCCATGGTCCGCGGGTTGGAACCGGCGCCGAGCTTCCTGCTCGATACCTATTTCCCCTGTGACCCAGGCACAGATATTTTCCACAGTGACAAAGTGCTTGTGGACTATGATACCCAAAACAAAAAGCTGGCTCCTTTTATCAAGGTAGGCAGCGTCAATAGTGACCGGGATACGTTTTACACGGATGAATTTTCCCCGGCCCGTATCGCTCCTTCCCGGTTGTTGTCTGTCGATGACCTGAAGAAGCGAGGGTTCGGAGAATCCCTCTTTTCCGGTATGGCGCCAGACCAGCGCGAAGCGGCTATTGCCGGACGTGATTTCATCGACCTTAAAGACCGCATCCGCCGCAGAAAAGAGAAGATGGCCGCAGATTGCCTGACGGCGGACGGCTACGAATGCCAGTATATTGACAAAGACGGGAAGCCCACGGAGAAGAAGACTGTGGCATTCCACGGAGATGTCAATGACTGCCTTTATACGCCAGGCAAACTATGGGATGCCGCTGACGCCAACCTTTTTGGTGACTTGAAAGCCATGAGCCGCGTGCTGACGTCCAAGGGCTGTGCCGCCGCTGACGTGATCGCCGGCGCGGATGCGGCCGAACTGATTCAGTCCAATTCCTACATTCAAAAACTGTTCGACAACCGCAGATTTGAAATGGGTAAAATTGAGCCGAAGCTTCAGGAGTCCGGCGCTCTCGTGTTGGGATTCATGAACGTGGACGGCGTTCTTCTGCGCGTTATCCAGTACATGAAGGAATACGAAGACGAGGATGGAACCATGACTCCCTTCATCGCCCCAAGCAAAGTCATCATGACTGCACCCAATGCCGGAAAGACCCTGTATGCCTCCGTCACTCAAATGGATGAGCCGGGCGGTCCGTTCAACACCTACGCTGAAAAGTACGTTCCGAAGTATATTTCCAACCATGAAGACGATATTCGGAAGTTCATCCTGTCCAGCCGTCCGCTTCTTGTTCCCAAAAAGAAGGGATGCTGGGTGTGCGCCGACGTGCTGACGGCCTCCGCAGGTGCATAAGTCTTACAAATATTACCGGAAAGGAATAACGATTATGTTTATTATCAAGGTAAAAAGTAATTACGGGCAACACGAGGGAGGACGTGTCATTCTCCGGCGCCCGCAGGATCCTCCCTTTGAAATTGATCCTGACAAAGGGCAGGAATTGATTGACCGCGGCATTGCCGTATTGGTGTCTTCCTCATCTTTTGAAGATGAGGAAGAGCAGAAGCCGGATTTGCGTAAGCTGAAAGTGGCCGAGTTGCGTGAGCTGGCCACCAAGAGCGGCATTGAAAATGTGGAAACCATGAGGAAGGATGATCTGATTGCCGCGCTGGAAGCATTGGAAGCAGACATTCCGACCGTCAATCCCGAACACGGCATCGAATGAGCCTGAAAGCCGACATGAATGCCGATATCTCCGAAGTCTTCCTGAATCTGGAAGACTTCGGGGAACGGCATGTCGTGGATGGGAAAGAGATCATTGCCGTTTTCTATGATGAAGAGCTTATCCCGGGAAACCAGGATTACGGCCTTACCGTCAAAAAGCGGACATTGCAGGCGGCCACGGCAGACATGCCACAGCCGCAGGAAGCAGGTTCAACGCTTGTAGTTGACGACCGGGTGTACCTGGTCGCGGCATGGCGTGAAGAACTTGGGATGTCCGTGGTTTCACTCACGGAAAATATCTGACGATTATGACAACACAAAAAGCTCTCGATGACATTGCACAATGGCTACGTGACAACGTGGTCAATGATCTTGAGTTCAAGGTTCCCCCGGAACTCAAGTCAAGCAATGCGGCCAAGTATGCCTACAATATGGGGCATCCAACCGTTTTCACGATTTTCACTCCGCCTGATTCTTCCAAATCCGAGAAGGAAGATTACAAGGCACCGAGTATTATCGTGCAGCTTATCGAGGGAGAACATGATGTCGTAAAAAGGTCCGGGTCTCTGGATGTTCGCCTGATTCTGCAGGTGTGGAATCCCGGCCAACACACGCCGGGCAAGTTCACGCCAAACGCCGAGGGATGGCGGGACCTTGTGTCTTTCATTGACCTGACGAGGGATCGCCTTGAAAGAGCCGTCATCATCAACGGCCACCGTATCAGGACGGATACCCTGACTTTTGGACCCATGCATGAAAACAGGGTACTGATAGACCATTATCCGTTCTTTGTGGGGCACATTTCTTTTTCCATCGACTTTCACAGTTCCTCTTCTGATTTTTTAACAAACTTATCATTATAATATTATGGCTACTACATACCTACACGGCGCGTATGGAGGCATTGGGGCGACCCAGGCCAAGAGCGCGATCCAGTCCGGGACGATTCCCGTTTATTTCGGGACCGCTCCCGTCAACCTCGTGAGGGGATATGCCGATTCCGGCGTCATCAATACCCCCGTGAGGCTTACCAATTTCACGCAGGCCCAGGCGGTTTGCGGGTATTCGTCAACCTGGGCATCTTACACGCTTTGTGAGGCTGTGAGCGCCCATTTCAACAATCCGCTGGGAAATTGCGGACCTATTTACATCATCAATGTTCTTGATCCCGACAAGCACCGGAAAGCGGAACAAGTGGAGAAGGTTCTCACGTTCACGAATGGTCGTGCCGAGTTCATCAGCGACGCAATCATTCTTGATACGTTTGCCCTGGCCGATATGGCCGAAGGAACGGATTATTCCCTTGATTACGATTTTACACGTTCTTGCGTGATTGTGACCGTGAAGGACCGCACGAAGACGACGGTGAATGCCACTTATCACGTTGTGGACAGCTCTGCCGTTACGGCAGAAGATATCATCGGCGGCGTGACGTCCGGAGGGGAGTATTCCGGAATTGGAGCTCTTCCCCTCCTTTATGCTCAGGAATTTCAGGTTGCGAATTTGCTGGCCGCCCCCGGGTGGTCCCATATTCCAGCCGTGTATAATGCCCTGATTACCGCCAGCCAGAAGATCAACGGTCATTGGATGGCTTTCGTGGCGGCTGATATCCCCTTGGAAAATGCAGGAACCATAGAAGCCGCCAAAGCCTGGAAGAAGGCAAACGGGTACACATCTGAATATTCCAAGGTGTTCTGGCCCCAGGCAAAGACCAGCACCGGAGAGATTTACCATCTTTCCACACTGGCCGTTTGGGTGATGCAGATGGTGGATAATGACCACGATGGCGTTCCCGGCGAGACCTGTTCCAACAAGGCGGTGCCGGTCATTTGCCAGTATTTCGGCGATGGTGCCAAGAACAGAGGTTTTGACCAGGAGACGGGGAATGCACTCAACGAAAACGGCATCTCCACCGTGGCGCCATTCAACGGGAAGTGGGTTCTTTGGGGCGGCCATACGGCAGCCTATGCGTTCGGGGTAACGTCCGATGCCCTCCATATCTTTGACACGAATATCCGGATGCTGGAACACATCGTGAACAGCTTCCAGAAGGAATGGGCACCAAGGGTTGACAAACCGATGACTATTCAGCTTCGGGACGAGATCATTCACCGGGAAAATGACAAGCTGGCCGGGTATGTGGCCCAAGGATACCTTGTCGGGAATCCGGAGTGCATTTTCCTTCCGAGCGAGAATGCCGATTCCGACATGATGAACGGAGATTTCCGCTGGAACCTGTCCGCCACGCCCACGCCACAGTTCAAGAGTGGCACCATCTCCGTTTCCTACACGGATTCCGGTCTGTCCGTTTATTCAGCATAACACTCAATATAATATAGAAAGGATTACTATTCATGAAGTTTCAAGAATTGAAAGGGGCTTGTATTGCTTCCTCCGTTTACGCGAAAGGGGAACAGATAGGGTACAATATCCCCATCAAGCTGCCTGAAGTTACCCCCGTTATAGTAGAAATCCAGGCGGCTGGCGGCAAACTGGAATTGCCAGTCTGGCAGCAGGTGGAGGCTATGGAGGCATCCATTACCAAGACAGGCGTCAGCAAGGAATTCCTGGAATCCCTTACTCCGGAGCCGTTTGATCTGATTTCCAATGTCGCCCAGCAGAGCGTGTCCGCTGACGGTACCAGTACCGCCCAGCATATCAAGGCGTTCATGCGCGTGATTCCCAAGTCGGCACCCGGAGTGGAGATTACCGCGGGAGAAGCCAGCGAAAACGAACTTCCGTTTACTGTCCTCTCCTATCAGCTTTACGTGGACGGAAACAAGTATCTGGACATTGATGTCGTCAAAGGCGTGTGCTGGATCAACGGCAAAGACTACTCTGAAAGCATCCGCAGCATGCTTTAATATCAACAATTAACCATCAACACACCATATTATGGAAAAAATAGAATTACAGTATCCGTTTCAGATCAACGGTCAGGATATCCGGGAAATTGAATATGATTTCGGGGAGTTCACGGCCAATGATTATTTCACCGCCATGAAGAACCGCCGCGGATATTCTCCTGAGGTCACTCCCGTGAATGACTACGGAATGAATTATTCGATTGGCGTGCAAGTCATTCTGGCGAGCAATAAGGGGAAGGGATGGACCGTGGAAGACTTCGACCGCCTCCGGGGAAGTGACGTTTCAAAGGTCATGCTGGTTGGTCTGAATTTTTTTGGAGCCACGCCCGAGGAGCAAGCGAACGAGACCTCCGAAGGGCGATCCGAATCTACTCCGAGCGATTCCACGCTACCCGAAAAGAGCTGATGGAAATGCCTCTCGTTGATTTCTGGACGGAGTTTCAGGAAGCCGCAGAAGATGCCGAGAAGGAACGCCAGAAGGCGGAAAAACAGAACGCGCACCGGCGTAAAAAAAGGAGATAGACCATTATGGCGCGGGAAAAGACTATGAAAGCGACCGTAAGCATCGGCGGGGTAATTCACCCGTCTCTGCAACGGACGCTTTCCCGTGTCCATAAAAGTGTTGGATTTCTGGTGTCCAAGTACAAAGCCCTGGGCGCCATTACACTCACGGGGGCGGTTGCCGGTGTAGCCTCCCTCGGCGCGATTACGGCAAAGTCCGTTGGTCAGGCCATCGAACTTCAAAAAGAGATGTCCAATGTGGCAACCCTTTTGGACGGCGATGTTCACAAGAGGGTTGGAGAGCTGCAGAAGGATGTTCTGGATCTTTCCGACACGACATCCGTTTTTACGAGCGACCTGACCAACGGACTTTATGAAACCATTTCCGCTTTTGGGGACAACGAAGAGACGATCAAACGGGTGGGCATTGCCGCGAAAGCCGCGAAGGCCGGGAATGCAACCACCATTGAGAGCATTCGTTTGTTGTCTGCCGTTACAAAAGGGTATGGCGATACCTCCGCCGCCGCTATGGAAAAGGCGGCAGACATGTCTTTCCAGATTGTCAAGCTGGGTCAGACTACCTTTCCGGATCTGGCCGCCAGTATGGGACGTGTAGTGCCGATGGCCGCAGCCATGCACATCAAACTGGAAGAGTTGTCCGGGGCGTATGCTACGTTGACAGGCGTGACTGGTGGCGCTGCCGAAGTGTCAACACAACTCCGAGCCGTCATTCAGGGGTTTGTGAAGCCAAGCAAGGAAATGGCAGCAGCCATCAAGCAATCCGGCTACAAGAGCGGTCAGGCCATGCTCCAAACGCTGGGTCTTCACAAGTCATTACTCCTACTCAAAAAAGGTTGTCGCGGGAATGCCTTGGCCTTGACCAGTTTATTCGGCTCCGTTGAATCCGGAACTGCAATTTTGGCCCTCGTTGGTGCTCAGTCCGACAACATGGCTGCCAAAACAAAGGCCATGTTTGAAGCTTCCGGGATTGCAGAGAAAGCCTATACGGCACAGATGGATAATTTCGCTGCCAAATGGGCGAAGATTGTCAATATTGCCAGAAATTTCATGACCAAGATAGGGATAAAGATTCTTCCCCTCTTGGAACGCATGGCTGATAAAGCTCTGCCGCATGTCATCAACTTGTCAGAAAAGTTGGTCAAGGTTCTGGATTCGGCAGGGGAATCCATTACCAAGTATCTTGAAGAGGTGGATTTTGAGAAAGTCATTCATGGACTTAAAGATACCTACAAATTTGTTGTCAAGAACTGGAAGTTTTTCGTCGGAGTATTTGGCGGCGCTCTTGTTGTGGCTATCGGTGCTGCCGTCGTCGCCATCGGCTGGATTCCCTTTGCTATTGCCGGTGTAGTGGCTGCCGCTGCATGGCTGTGGAATAGTTGGGATGATATCTGCGGCTGGATCAATGACCGTATCAGCAGCGTTGTAAACTGGTTCCAGACAAATATGCCGGGGCTCGTCGGCGTCATGCAGCGGGTTTATGAAGGCATCAAGGAAGTGCTGTCCTGGTTGTATGAGAGGTTCCGCGTGGTGTTTGATGCCGTTTTGGCCGTCGTGAAAGTGATTGGGCCCCCCATTCTGGATTTCATCAAGGCGACGTTGAGTGTCGTTCTGCAGCAGGTGGAGGTTTACATCAAGAAGGTTATTGCCTGGATTGAACGGATATGCACAGCTTTCAATAGAGTGTATGATGTAGTGAAGCCTCTATTCCCGCTGATTGGCCAGATGCTGGAAACGGCATTCAGAAATTCCATTCAGAGAGTCATCGACATGTTGAAAGTGCTGATGAAATGGATTCAGAATGTGTTTGCCAAGATCAATTCCATGATCGAGAGCGTTGCAAATATACAGCAAGCTGTTACTGGTAAGGTAAAAGGATGGTTCGGATTCGGTGGTGAATCCATGCCGGCCAAAGCAGCCGGCGGTTTTACGTCCGGACCGTCTATTTGTGGAGAGGCAGGAACGGAGGCTGTTATTTCCTTTGATCCCCGTTACCGGGCGGCCAACCAGGGATATTTGATGACTGCGGCGGAAATGCTGGGGATGGATGTTGCCACCCCCGTGTCGGAATCCAGACAAAGCGTTGTGAACTACAACGTAGGAGGCATTACTTTTTCCCCCGTTATCAAGGCCGGGGAAGGAACCAGCAAGCGTGATATTATCCGGCAACTTCGTGAAGTCATGCCCGATTTGATTGACATGATTGAAGACGGGTTGAATGAAAGGAGCAAGGGACGATATGCCTGACGATTATTCCATTTACACAGCCCGAGGGGGTGAGACCTGGGACAAAATAGCTTTTGATGCATGGACGGAGGAAGCTCTGATGCACGTGCTGATTGCCGCAAATCCGGATTTGGCCCATATCGTCATTTTTGAAGGCGGGGAGAAGGTGCGGATTCCCGTCATGGATGAACCTCAGAATACGGAGTCCCTGCCTCCGTGGAGAAAGGGGGAATGAAATGTTCGGAGCTCAAGTAACATGGCAGCTTTTTCCTTTTGGCCCCATCCTGGGCCATTTTCTGCCAGTTTCAGATTTTGAGGCTTCTGCAGGCATCAAGATCGAAGAGGATACTGAAAATGGTATGTCCCGTGTAACGGGGCGGGAATTACAAACGTGCGGTTTTTCCATCCATGTTTCCAAACTGACGGGTGGGAATCCCTGGCTGACGTTTGAAGCGTTGAAACGCCTGAAAGGAGTGAGTGCTCCCCTCTACCTGAGCAGTGGCGCCGCCTGGAGCTTGTCCAATTCCGTGCTTGATACATTGCAGACATCCGACTGGCGTCAGGCTCTTACCTTGAACGGTGCGATAGATCTGGCAAAAAGTCTGTTTTCCGGCACGTCTCTTGGAGGCGTTTCGTTCATGCTGACGGACGTTTCTTGGGAAGTAGGCATGATCGGGAAGGATGGAGAGATCATTGATGCCATGATTTACCTTTCTTTCACGGAAGATGCCGGAGAGCGGCAATCAGGCGGTTTGCGCGTATTTATCAATGATGAAGATATTACGTCCAGTATTTCCGTCACAGGGTGCATTTATGAGATGCACGCCGAAGGGGAAGCCGATTCCCTTGAAATACATTTTGCCGATACCAAACGCCGATGGGTAGGTTGGAAACCGAGCAAGGAAGGGGATACCGTCAAGATTACAGACGGAGTGGTCAATTCCGGTGTGATGTTCATTGAATCTCTCAAGCCTTCTTCCGGAGAATACACTTTGCGGGCTTTCAGCGTGCCGAAGTCGGCTACAAACAAGAAGAGCCGGAGCTTTGAAAACATGTCCCTTCCCCAGTTGGCCGCTACTGTAGCCCGGGACAACAAACTTTCCGTGAAAAATTACGGCGTGAGCGATATCAAATACCCGTATGTACAGCAGCGTGGGAAGTCTGATTTGGCTTTCTTGCACGAACGGTGCAAGTTTGCCGGGGCATCTTTCCTTGTCTATGACAAAACGCTGTGCCTATATGATGAGAAGACCATGGAGAACCGGGACTGTGCCAAGATTTTGACATTGGGGCCGACCGTAGAGACCAAGTTCACGGATGACGCCCATACGGCCTACAGCTCTGCCAAGATACGGAATTCCTCTTTTACCGGAACCGGCGCAGATGGAGATGTGAAAACGGGGAAGGAACTGGTCACGACCATTTCCGAAATGGCATCTACTCAGGCTGTCGCCAACCGGATATCCCAGGCCATTCTCCGGGATGCCAATAAGAAGAGCCGCCGTGGGGAGGTGTGCATGAACACGCAACGGGAGTTGGCAGCTGGAAGCGTTGTCCAGATTATTGCCAACGGATGGATGGGACCTGCCTTTATTTACCGTTGTCGCCACGACCTGAAAGCCAAGAAGACGCGTTTCTGGATCAGGAAACCTCTCTCATATTGACGACTATGAACGTACAGAAGGGAAAAATCCACAGTATTATTGATGGCAGGAAGGCCCGTTGCGTGCCTGATAATGATCCTGGCATTGTGACTCATGAACTGGTGATTCCGTTTTACTGGCGAGAGACGATGGGGAATATCCGCGTTGGAGAATCCGTCTATTATCTGGAAGATGAATCCATGGGAGGATACGTCATAGGAAGATGTGACGGTGAATGGGACGGAACCATCCGGGGAAGTCTGACGGTGATGGAGGATGTGACCGGAAAAGGTGTCAGTCTGGCCGAACATACGCATACGGATTCCCAAAATGGAGAGACTACATCTCCGAAATAGATTACATTACTTATCTTTTTTAGATTTACCATAAAATCCATTAGCAAGTTCAAACGCCTGGAAGAGTTCTTGTGCCGGACTTACACATTCTTTTTTATTGAGTAAACGGGTAGGATTTTCTCCAAAATTATTTATTGCTGTGCGAAGGAGTTCTCTTTTCATTTCTGTATCATGTTCTACTTCTTTTTTATATCCCACAAATGACATTGCTGAAGTTGTCTTAAATGCATAATCTTCTGCAATCTTATTAACATTAGCATATTGGCGTGCTGCGAACCAAGTCGCCCATACTATGGGAATAATAATATAAATTTTAATAAAAATATGTTGTATAATTGCTTCTATCGAAATAGGATTGTTAGATGTTGATATTTCAAATGTTGATACAAAATGAAGGGATGCTAAGATTATTAATGATAATCCGGAAAAGAATATTAATAAAAAAATAATTTTAGATTTTTCAAGTTTTTTCTGACGTTTTAAGAAAGCTTGTGCGAGACCTATTTGAGCTGCTCCTTCTAGTTGTTTATCTATAGTTTTTTGTGTTGTTGACAGCTGGTTTTCTAATTGAGAATATAGTTCATGACAGGATTTTTTTAACGAATCTAATTCTGCTTTTTCATTTTTATATATATCTAATATATCGTTATATCTATTGTTGGGTGGTAGTTTAGAGAGTATTATTTGAGATATAGTATTTATATTTTCAGATGTTATTTTTTGATTTGCTAAACTTAATGTTGTTTTATATATTGTATTTATAATGATAGTATTTATATTGCTTTTTCTTGTTTTTAAATTTGATATTATTCTTTTTGTTTGATTTAAATGAGTGAGTAAGTAATCGCAAAATTGAATATCTCGAAAATTGTTGTTTTTGAAATTTATAATGTTTTCTTTTATTAATTCTATATTACTGTCAATTTCAGAAAAAATATGATCATTGTTTTCCATGGCGATTTATGATAATACTTGGTATTTTTTATCAGTCAAGTTGGAATGAGTAATTCTGAAGTGAGTAATATACACGTTGTTGTTCCGCTGTGATGGATTCAGGCTTGGGACAATGATTGGGTTTTGGGGGACACATGTTTTTGAAGTTTCAGAGCGGACAAATAGCCCGTTGCTGGACGGCATGAGGCTTGATTCCAGTCTGGAAGTGGAACAGCAGGAATCCACGGAAGCCCAAAATCCTCTTGATGTGAAAGGAGGCGACCAGCCGCAGAGTTTCGTCGTGTCGACCATGAGCAGCATTCATGCCGGTGGTTTGCCTCCGATTACGGAGTATAATTCATGGGTACGTGACCTTGGAAAGTCCATGCCATTTATCCTTGGAAACAGGATTTACGGTCCTGTCCGGTCTATCCTCATGAAGGTGGATATTACTAATTGCGTATTTGGACCAACGGGTGAAATGATGTCCTGTGATTTATCTTTGGAGTTTATGGAGGACAAGCCCCTTTCCGTAACCGGGAAAGACGTCAAGGAACGCAGGAAAGGCCCCTCCAAGGGGGAAAAGAAGGCCAAAAAAGGAAGTATGTCTTTCGCTTTTACAGATGCGGACAGAGCTGAGGCGAAGAAATTACAGAAGGAGGCCGGAATTAAATGAAAAGTTCAGGAAATGGATTGCCTCAACTTTGCCTTGTCAACCTGTTCAGGATGACGCGTGGAGAAGTGCGATTTGATGTATTGCGCGGCATGGACAGTTCCATCACGGACAAACCAGAGACGGCCGCTCGTCCGTTGCTGATTGCGGAAGGGTACTGGCTGGCCGCCCAGTATGAACCTCGGATATCGTTCAACGGAATTGATGTGGACGGTATGCCCGAATTGGGGAATTACGATTTAACGGCAAACGGAACCATCTAACAATATGCAGGAGGAACCCATCAATTTTACCGATATCGACGCTGGGAATCTCAAAGATAACCTGTTGGCACAGATGGAAAATGCCACGGGTGAATTGCTTTATCCCGGAGACGAACGGAGGATTTTTGCGGAGGGTATGGCATATGCTCTTTCTGTCCTGGTATCCAGTATGAACGAAGCCTGCAAGTCACGCCTGTTGACCTATGCCAGGGGTAAGGTTTTGGATGCGCTCGGTGAACGTGTCGGGTGCAGCCGATTATCTCCAACGCCGGCCAGAACCATTCTCAAGTTTTCGCTGGCTGCTGAAAGAACGGTGCCGACGATTATCCCAGCGGGAACACGATGCACAGCAGATAACACGATATATTTTGCCACAGATTCAGCGGCCATGATACCTACCGGAGCTATGACCGTGGAAGTGGCGGCCACCGCTACGGAGGGAGGGATAAAGACAAACGGCATACCTGCAGGGGAGTTGAGACGTTTGCTGATGATGTACCGTTTGTGGCCGGGGTTGTCAACATTGCAGAGAGCGCAGGAGGGGATGACGGGGAGCCTTACCCGTCTGCCATTGATCCGGTAAATGGGGATGATGGAACCGGTGATAACCATTACCGGGAACGTATCAGGCTGGCGCCATCAGGATTCACGACAGCAGGCACAGCCGGAGCTTATTCTTATTTTGCCAAGTCAGCGAGTGCCAATGTGGCTGACGTGAAAGTGATTTCCGAGCAGGAGGCCGGAACCGTGTTGCTTGTCATTTGTGAAGCCCATGGAGCAGATCCCTCAGAAGCCACTCTTCAAGAGGTCTTCACCGCCGTGACTGCCGATGATGTCAAGCCGCTGGGAGACAAGGTGAGCGTATCAGGACCTTCCCCCATCGAATATGGCATCGAACTGACTTATTACTGTTCCAAGGCTGAGGAATCGGAAACTGTTCAGGCCATTGAAGGGGCAGGGGGGGCCATTGAACAATACCGCGAATGGCAGAATAGCGTGATAGGGCGCGATATCAACCCGGACCGGTTGAGAGCCTACCTGCTGGATACCTGTATTCGTGTGGATGTGAAAGCTCCTGTTTTCACGTCCGTTTCCGATTTGCAGATTCCCCGCTGGAATGGACGAATCAATGTGTCCCATGTAACCATTGAAGAATGAACCTGGAAGACATAGATATCAAGAAACTCCTTCCCCTGTTCATGCGAGCGGGAGAGGATAATTGCGCTCTGGCTGATGGATTGTCCGAAGTGTTGCAGCCGCTTGCTCAGCAAGTCAAAAGGCTTTCCACCTGGGACCAGTTAGGCATGCTGGGGAACGCTGAACTTGACGCTCTGGCGGCCGAGCTGAATATCTTCTGGTACAATTCCGATTACTCCCTTGAGCAAAAACGAGTCACGATTCTCAATTCCGACAAAATTTACATGAAGCTCGGAACCGTAGGGGCCGTGGCTGATGTGGTGAATGATATCTTCGGAGGGGCGCGCGTTGAAGAATGGTTCAATTACGGCGGCCAGCCCCATTATTTCCGCATTATTGTAGATAATCCAAGCTCCATGTCCAAAGAGAGTGAAGCGAAGTTTTTGCAGATCCTTGAGCGTGTGAAACGAAAATCCCAATGGCTGGAAAAGGTAGTCAATGAGATTTTGGCGGGCATCCCGATGTATATTGGGGCAACCGTGGCCGTCCATAAATCATTGAGCGTGCGGGTGGACGTATGGCAGGAACACACGCCGGACATTGGAATCAATGCAGTATTGGCTTTTTCTACACGTCAAGCCGGTTCTGAATCTCCTAAAATTTCTATTAAGTAAATTATTATCAAAATATTATGGCATCTTTTCAAAATATGGTAATTACCACCGCAGGGTTAGAATTGCTTCAAGATTTGATCCTTGAAGGCGGGACGCCATTGACTTTTTCCGGAGTAGGCGTTGGAGATGGTTTGTTGGAGGATTCCGATATTACGGCCCGGACTTCCCTTGTCCACGAAGTTCACCGCCTTCCCATTGAAAAAATCGAAAAACAGGAAGGAGGGCATATAAGGGTTTTTGCGCGGTTGGCTACCGACATTATTACCACCGATTTCTATCATAGGGAATTGGGGGTATTTACTAGGAACGGCGAACAAGAGATTTTATTTGCATATGGGAATGCCGGGGATGATTACGATTTTATTCCGGCGACGGGAAACAATGCCTCTATTTGCAAAACCATTGTGACGGAATTCACCGTAGGGAATATGAAAGCGATTTTCCTCCCGTTGGATTCAAAAGATTTTGTTACTCACGAGGCGATGAATGCTCAAGTTGAAGAAGTCATCACCCGAGAAACGAGGAAAGTTCTTGAGGCTATTCCGCAGGTGGACGCCGGAGGCAACATGACGCTGGCCGGAGGTCTGACGGCAGCGGGAACCGTCAACGCCAACGGAGGCATCAATATTCCGCTGGCCGTGGGGGCACCGACCGATACGGGCGCGGTTAATCGCTTTTATACGTCAGGATTGGCAGGAGCTGTATCAGCGTTGGTTCAGCCAATATACCTTAATTCCAGTTCGATCACAGTCGCGGGTTCCATTTCTAAATCTTCCAACGGTACTCTTGCCGGGTTGACGCAGCGTTTTTCGGTGGGCGCGGCTTCTGCCGGGTCCAATGCGTACGGGTCAGCGGTTATTCCCCTGACAGGGCCTAACGGCCAATTTAATTACAGTTCTGTCTGCGGATTTTCCCTTGCGGTCAACGCGACAGCCTTCGCCAAATTTACTTTTGGCATAGGGCGCGGCTCAAAAACCAACAGAACCGGGTTGACGATGGATTCTTATTCTATGATTCCGGGGAACGATCTGGCCGTCAACCACGGGGAAATCATCGATGTTACCATCAATACGCCTTACGATACTGTCCGCAAGGGATATGAAATCAGAGTAAGGGAAATCTTTTATGTATCGTCTGTTGGACACTGGCAGGTGAAGACGACAACCGTATTTCTTTCAGTAGGGACGAATGAGCTGATGCCGAACGGGCTGAACAGGCTTATTTACATGCAGAGCGGGCCGCCGAGTACAGCAGTGCGGGAGGAAAAGGCGGCTCTTTATATGGAGCTGGGAGGCGGCAGTACCAATACCCTGTTCAAGATAGCTTCTCTCCGCGGCTTCATCGCTTTCGAGGCAGGAACAGGCGTAAGCACTCTGATCATCGACGCGCGCAATGAGAAAACATATGCCCTTTCAGCCGACGCGGGCACAGGCACCAGGCACCTTTATTCCAATGGATTGACCAATCCAACCTATCACGCATTGGAAGCAATGGCCGTCAATGCTATTGAATCCGAGGAAACGGCGGATTTTGTGGATATTAACACCCCCATTGAAGAATCATGAATGAAGAAATACAAATTCAGTTCCCGCAGCCCGGCAACTGGCAGGAATTCACCCTGACAGCCATTTATCAGGACAAGGGCGGATATAGACCTCCGGCGCGCTATATGCAGGACGAGATACCAGCGGAGCAGGCCCTGGCCATGCAGGCGGTAGTGGCCGCGCTGGTGGGATTGGGTGAGGACTGGCAGGCGGTGCAGGTGTGGGCAAGGCTGGGAAAAGATGTCCTGACCCTTGCGGAGGATGGTGCCTATACAATGATTGATGCGGTGTCTTTGACCGTTGAGGCCGTCCATGCGGAGACCAAAGGCCGCAGGATTTTTACAGTCTCGGACTACCCGGCTTTTATCATCACGGACCCCGCCGCCGTGGAGTTTTTTAAATATTTCACAGAACAAAACCATGAGTAAGTTAAGTGACGAGCAAAAGCAGGCCGCCCTTGAGGCGGGGAAGCAGGGCATGAAAGATGCCTACGAAAAAAGTAAAACTAAAACCGGCCTGAAGTGGTGGGAACGCCTTTTGTGGGTAGTCCTGGCAGGGGCGGCCTATGCGGCTTCCGCTTTGCTGGGTGGCTGCGGTCATTCCGTGGATGTCACCCCGAACCGCACCGAAGTATGCAAGGACGGCTCCTGCCTCGTCATTGAGCAGGGCCATATTTCTTATTCCCAAGCCCAGCCGGAAACGGACGTTC
>ENA-ORND01000601-ORND01000601.1-human-gut-metagenome-genome-assembly--contig:-NODE-601-length-30563-cov-78.369641_pt1 | contig 30563 bp, 29 predicted proteins | sample MGYA00242111_ERZ509014 | MGnify/ENA primary metagenome ERZ509014 (study PRJEB26280, sample SAMEA2338694) | human gut metagenome | biome: human gut; feature: human-associated habitat; material: faeces... | reverse complement strand
AAACCATATTAGTTAATCCGCTCTAAAAGTGTCAACCAAAATCAGGAAAGGTCATACTGAAAACGGGCGACCTCGTGTAATTTGTCATATTTTCGGACATAAACCTCGTGTAATTTGTCATACAACCTCGTGTAATTTGTCATATTTTTTCTCAAAAGCATCCTTGTAAGCCTCAATACGTCAATCACTTGCAACGACCTGCACGACAAGGTATAGTATATTAATAAGCCTACTAATTAATAAGTATATACTATTGTCTGTAATTTTGAGTGCTGAAAGGACACAAGGGAGAAAGGGAAAATGGACTGTCCGTCCCTTTTCCCGTAACCCGGAAGGTAACCCTTCCCAAAAAAGAAAAAAGTTGCGCGCAAAAAGAAAAGTCCCCAGCGGACCATCGCGGCCGGCGGGGACTCGAAACAATGGAAAGCCAAACTTTCCTTTCTCAAAAGCAAGTTCCTTCAAAAGCGGCGGACCGGCTTAACTTCGCAGCCGGAATTCTCGCCTGGGGCTGAGAATCGCCCCTGAAGGGGAAGAATTTCCGGATGCCTGATGTAGCCGGGATAAAGCAATGGCAATGGTTTGCCCGTAGAAAAATACAAGCCGGAGGTCTGGAGATTTTTCTATGGGATGCACAGCACCATTGACGGCGGCGACGCGGGCAGTATGCAGGATATGTCAAAAATCATTATCTTAGCATCCAAACGAATCAAAATAATGACGGAATACGAAAAGATGCTCGGCGGAGAGATTTATAACGCAGTGGATCCTTCTCTTCTGAAGGACCTGTATGCTTGTTCGGAACTATGCTGGGAATACAATCAGATAAGGCCTACTGATTTCAAGGCAAGGAATGAGAAACTGAAGCAGATCTTGGGAGAGGCCGATGACAACACATTCATAAACCCTCCATTCCATTGTGACTATGGGAAGAATATCAAGGTCGGCAGGAGGTTCTTTGCCAACTTCAATTTCGTCGTCCTTGACGAGGCTCCAGTTACAATCGGCGACGATGTCTTCATCGGGCCGAATGTCGGCATCTATACGGCCTGCCACAGCACGGACCCGAAAGAACGCAACACGAGGGAGGAATGGGCCAAACCTGTGACCATAGGCGGAAACTGCTGGATAGGCGGCAATGTGACTATTCTTCCAGGAGTGACAATCGGTGAAGGCAGCACCATCGGAGCCGGAAGCGTAGTCGTTAAAGACATTCCTTCCCATTGCGTCGCTGTAGGCAATCCGTGTGTCGTCATCAAGGAACTTGAAGATTAACCACCAAAGAGGAACACAAAATATGCATTAATATGGAAGATATGAATATCTTAGCATTTTTCCTTTCTTATCCATCATTGCCTATAGATGCGTCAGAGGAAGTATCAGAAGAAGCAATTAAGAGAGGAGGTGAATTTCGCACCTATATTTGGGGTGAAAAGGGTATCGATGTATTCCTAAAATCACTCTCATATGTAAATTATGGTAAAGATTTAAAAAGAATTCTTTTCCAATTTTACATTATGCCTTGTGATTATGAGCGAATACACATAAAAGAGATTGAGCAATATAGAAAAAATGAAAAATCGATAGGAATACCTATTGTTGTAGAACGCTCTTTTTTCCAGTTATCAGAAACAGAGAGAAGAGAATTTCTTGTATCTTCGATGCTCTCAAAATTTAGCACTTTAGAAAATGTTGTAAAAAATAAGAAACTTGATACCAACATGAAAAATTGGTTCATGATTTCAGTTATAATTTAAGAACATTTGTATAATGTGGATACAAAACTTGTGGATATTTCATAAGAACAAAAACTTAAAATAATGATTATGACAATTAGAAGAATAAGTATAACATTTGTGGCATTATTATTTGCTACAATTTCATTTGGACAAGTAAAAAGCATTGACGAGAGGATAGGCGAGGCTATGAATAGCAGTAATTGGGCTGAACTTAGATCTTTGTATATGTCTGATGGTAAAAACTTGCAGACACCATTTCTAAAACCGCTCTCCAGATTCTTTATAAGTCAATTCTATAATGAACCGGATAGCGCTATCAAGTATGGCAAAGAAATTTTGGAGAAGTATCAAGAAGAACTGAATTCATCGGTACCTTCAATTATGTATTTCATGGCAGAAGATTATGCAACATTGGGACACTACGATAAGGCTTCCGCATTATTACACAGTCTGAACGAGGCATACCGCAAGGGTGGACAAGCTGTAAATCCTGTATTTGAAGCCTATGAGGACGTTTATTCTAAGCTTTCGAAATGCGGTACGTTTTCTGTGGAGAGGCCAAACAATAACGTGAGTGTGCCCTTGTTAACACATACAGATAACCGCAAAAATCCAGAAATGATGTTTGTTATGGCTAATATCAATGGACAAGAAGTGAAATGCACTTACGATTCAGGGGCAGGTATAAATGTAATGACTACTAAGTTTGCCGAGCATATAAAGGCAACTGTCATACAGACCAAGAACATACAGATGTTGGGTATGTCTTATGCTGATAGCAAAGGCTTAGTAGTGGTGGACTCCCTAAAACTTGGTGATTTAGTTTATCGAAATCTACCATTTTTTGTCGTCGATATGAGAACTGACAATCCGTTAGCAAACAAGAAGTTGGAGGAACTTGGATACGAATGCGTTATAGGCACCCAGACTATGATGCCATTGGGTGAGATTTGTTTCGATTTTGACAGAATGCAGCTTGTAATTCCAGCCTCGTACACACCAACACCTACATATGCTCCCAATTTCTATCGTTCACCTCAGCGCCTTTACCATTTGTCATTAACAGATGGTCGTTCAGGGAGAATGATTGATGCAATAGTTGACACTGGCGCATCGGGAACCATCCTGACAAATCGCTATTATAAAAAGAACGAAAACTGTTTTACTGGTAGAATGGCAACTGATTCATTGCGCACGGCAGGTGTCGGTGGTGTCAATGTTGTAAAAACGATACCTGTGTCATGGACATTTACCCTTGCTGGCGAACAATATACCGAGACAAACATTCCAGTAGTAACATCTTCAGAACAGAATGAGGAATATGATTGCAGAATCGGTTTACCAACTTTAATGGCGCACAGGAAATTTATTATCAACTTCAAGAATATGTGGATGAGATTTGAGGATTAGTAGAAATATTAAACAATAGATTTGACTATGGATCCTTACAAATTCAATGGAAAAACATTAATAGACATATTATTGGGCGTTTTCCGATTAATACTGCAATTCAATGCAATAAATTCAATATCTAGTCGTTCTTTAGTTATAACATAAAAGCAAAACAATATGAAGATTAAAACATTATTTATGACAATTTTTTGCGCAGGATTAGTTTTAACTCTTGTTTTGTATCTATGTCATTTATACGGCAACTATATAGAAAAAACACAGGAGCCTATTACTGGTTATACATATAATGGATTTAAGGAAAAAAGTAACTATAAGAGTTCAAATACAATTCTTATAACTTATAAATCAAAACAATATGCATTACATACGGGAGATCGAATTTTGGACAAGATAAAGTCAGGGTATTTTCCTAAATTATACTATTCTTCAAAAACTGATTATCCTTTTTTTGAAGGAGATTACTTACCTGTGGGTTATGCCAAAGCTGCTTTATTGTTCACTATTATCTTTCCGTTTATTGGCACTCTAATATGGAGAAACGAACTTAATAATGATATTCGCACAATGTAAAATGTCAAGGGCAACATGATGCCATCAATTTACTACATGGGCAACCGCCGCACGAAAAACAGGAGCTGTGTGAGGAGTGCCGGGAGTTGCTGATATACGCGACCGCAAGGCTGGACAGGTGCAAGTTCGGAGACGGGAAGACCAAGTGCCATAAATGCCATGTCCATTGCTACCGTCCGGACATGAGAGAGAAGATACGCGAGGTGATGCGTTTCAGCGGTCCGAGGATGATGTTCTATCACCCATTGGAGGCGTTGCGATATATCTTGTCAAGATAAAATAGACAGTTCCCGCAGGACGATGGTCTTACGGGAACTGTCATATTTGCGTCTTGCCTGACTACTTTAGCTCGGCGATAGACTGTTTGCGGAACTCTTTTCCGAGTTTCTCGAGTTCGAGTGTTGCTTTGCGTGCGCGTGCAGCAGCTGCCTTGTTTCCTTCTGCTGCCTTTGCGAGTTCAGCCTGAAGAGAGGTCATAACCTCGTTCATCTTTGCGATTGTCTCTTTCATATTCTTTCGTGTTTTTATATTGTTCGTTGTAACAAGGGTAACGAATTTTCTTGAAAGGCATCGTCGGGAAATAAGATAAAAAATGCCTTTTGGAGGCTATATAAGCAGCATAATACGCTCTTCTGCCTTAACGAAAGTTTCCGGGTGATGCATCACTACAGCATATACTTGTGCTGAAGTAACCGGCTGACCATCCTTGCGGACATATAGCCGCCTTTGATTGATAATATCGGCTATCTGTTCCGTACGTAAACCTCCGTTACACTCCGCAAGAACATACAATATGGCTTCTTCTATCTTCACTACAACATTGACGTAAGTTGTTACACTCCAAGCTCATTCCAGAACTCTTCCGGGGCTGCCTCAGGCAAAACCTGGTATAGGGATATTTCTCCTTGATAGTTTTTGTAAATATTCCTGACATCATCGCCAATAGGCTGCAAAAACACGTTAAGTTTGGCAATATATTACAATATTGCCAAACTTAACGAACTATTGTAATAGTATGTGAAGGTGGGGTTTCAGGCTGCATTTAACGGCTATCTGTAATTTACATTTTTGACGAAAATGACAAAAATATAAAATAAGAGATTGGGGTTTACTATATTTCACTATATTTGCATTTTACAGGAATGACATAAACGGCAAAAGTATAAAATACGATATGATTAAACGAGATTTATATTTGCAACAGCTGGTTGCAGGAAAAGGGAACGGATTGATTAAAATCATTACCGGAATTCGCAGATGTGGTAAATCTTTCCTTCTTTTCAACCTATTTTACAAACATTTGATTGAGAGTGGTGTTCCTTCTGACCATATTATCAAGATTGCATTCGATGATTGGAATAACAGGAATTTATGTAACCCAAATGAGTTGATGCCGTTTCTAAATGCTCAGATGGTTGACAACGAAATGTATTACCTCCTATTTGATGAGGTACAGTTGCTTGGTGAGTTCGTTCCGGTACTCAACGGGCTATTGCGAAGAGAGAATGTTGACATTTATGTAACCGGCAGTAATTCTCGCTTCCTGTCAACAGATGTGGTTACTGAATTTCGTGGCAGAGGAGACCAGATTCATGTTTATCCTCTTTCATTTGCCGAGTATATGTCTGTTGACACTCGCCACCCTTTCGATGCGTGGACTGATTATTACACATATGGTGGATTACCTCAAGTGAGAATGCTTGACACAGATAAGAAAAAAGCTGAATATTTGAAAAACTTGTATTTAACTGTATATTGCGCAGATATTCTTGAACGTCATAATATTAAGAACAAGGAAGAATTTGCTGAGCTTATCAAAGTAATCGCTTCGTCCATCGGGTCTCCTACAAATCCTCGTAAATTGTCAAACACATTTAGATCAACTAAAAATGCCACTATTTCACAGCCCACTATAAGCAAATACCTCTCTTATCTGCAGGATGCTTTTATTTTGGATAAATCTATCCGGTATGATGTCAAAGGGAAAAAATATATCAATACACTTTCAAAATATTATTTCTCAGATGTAGGACTTCGCAACGCAATACTTGACTTTCGCCAGCAGGAAGAAAACCACATTATGGAAAATATAATCTATAACGAGTTATGCGTTAGAGGGTTCAATGTTGATGTGGGTGTTGTTGAGCAGCGTGGAAAAGATAAAAATGGGAAGGATACTCGAAAGCAATACGAAATAGATTTTGTTGCAAACCAAGGGAGCAAAAGGTACTATGTCCAGTCCGCATTTATAATGCCCGACGAGGCTAAAGAACAACAAGAATCTGCATCGCTTCTTGAAGTTTCTGATTCTTTCAAAAAGATTATTGTAGTAAAAGATAACATAAAGCCCAAAAGAAACGAACAGGGTATTTTCACAATAGGTCTATTCGACTTCCTTCTGAATCCAGATAGCCTTGATTTATAGATTCTCATCCAAATAATAATCTCGTTTTACATTTTTGACGAAAATGGCAAAAATGTAAAATAGGATCATGACCAATTTACTATAATTTATTGAACATTTCATAGCAGACAGTATCCTCCTTAAAAAACTCGTCTCGATGAGATCGAGGTGTTGACAGCGCTTGTCAATGAAACAATGAGAGAAAGTGACATTTAATATAAATGGTGGATAAGGGTATAGAAACTTTTATCGAAGAGATAAAACAAATAATTGACGACTCGCGCTCATAAGCTATGCGAAGCATCGACTTCTGCCGAGTTCAGATGTACTGGGCAATCGGCAGGCGCATCTCGGAAAAGGAGCAGCAGGGCAAGGAACGCGCGGACTACGGCAAGTACATCATCCGTAATCTGTCGAAAAAATAGAGCCTCTGTATGGCAGCGGATTCGGGGTGAGGCAACTGGAGCGCAGCAGACAGTTCTATAGATTGTACCCAATTGCGTCCACACTGCGGACGCAATTGAACTGGTCGCAATATAACCTTCTTATATCAATCCAAGATCCGGAAAAGCGTGAGTATTGTGAATTGGAGACTGTAAATGAGGGTTTGTCCGGACGCCAACTTGAGCGTCATATCAACTCTATGCTCTACGAGCGCCTTTTGCTTAGCAACGATAAGGAGGCGGTCCTCGCCGTCGCACGCAACGAGCGTGTTCCTGAATCACCGCAGGAGATCATAAAGGATCCAATGGTACTCGAGTTTCTTGGCTTGGAACGCAAGGCCGCGTACTATGGGATCTCGAGAGCGCCGTCATCTCGCATATCGCCGATTTCCTTCTGGAGATGGGGAAAGGATTCTCCTTTGTCGCCAGACAGAAATGGTTTTCCTGAGGTACTCTATACGAGCACAGTCCAGTTTTTGTCCTTTAGGATGACTTCGATTTCATGGTTTACGCCATCTATCGGTTCGACTATGAGTAGGTAACCTTCCTTTGATTCGTGGAAGGCCTCGCGGATCGCGTCAAAAACTCGACGTACTAAGCGGCAAAATCCTGCTGGATTTCCGTCCCCTCGGTCACTGCGCTGCACATCAGCCGGCAAGATAAAATTTCGTTTCTCATGATTCTGAAACTTAAGGATTTAACAATGATAATTTTATAATATGGTAAAAGTTAAACGTTTATGCGAAACGATATGACCCTTTGGAATTATGTAGGTACAAATAATTCTGCAATATTCACTGCCATGTGCGAGAAAATTCCTAAATTTGAAGAACAGCAAGAATTGACCAATGACTGATAACTCAATATTCGAAATTCCAGGATTACTTTCCCGTTTGCTTGTGGATCATTCCACCAGCAAGCCTGATGTTATCCATAATGTTTTCTGGGCTACAAGCGACTATGAGGGCAGGGGTAAAGGTTATCAGTATATAGATGAAATAACCCCGGAAGCGATTAGTGGGAATAATGAGAATGCCGTCATTCCCAGAGTTCTGAAAAGGAAGAGCGAACAGTCCGCAAGGTCCAAGGAGATGGCAGAGGTTTTCACTCCATCCTGGCTCTGCAATAGGATGAACAACAGTGCTGACGAACAATGGTTTAGCGTCGCCGGCACTTTCAACAAAGAGACCGTAAAAAATGGTGTTCAGACTTGGATTGTGAGTAAGAAGAAGATTTCCTTTCCTGAAGGGAAAACCTGGATGGACTATGTCAGAAACACCCGCCTGGAGATAACCTGCGGTGAGGCTCCTTTCCTGGTGAGTCGGTACGACACCACCACCGGCGAAAGCATCCCTGTCGCGCGGCGCATCGGCATTCTCGACAGGAAACTGAGGGTAATCAAGGAGAACACCGGCACTGAAGAGGAATGGTATGAGGCGACTCTCATGGCCTTTAAGAGTGTGTATGGGTATGAATGGCAGGGAGATAGCCTGATACTGGCGCGAAAGGCTTTATTGCTGACCTTCGTGGATTACTACAAGGCTCAGTTTAAGAAAGATCCGGATAATGATAAACTATTCGAGATCGCGGAAGTCATTTCCTGGAATCTCTGGCAGATGGATGGCCTTAAATATGTGGTGCCGGGCTCCTGCCATGACGAGGAAGAAGAGATTTTCGGAAACATATTCGGTGAACCCGAAGTGAAAACCAATCCTTGCCCTGGATGCACCAGTGGTAATCCAAAGCTACACAACGGCATAAAGTGCCGGATTATGGACTGGAAGAAAGGAAGTCCAGTGCTGTTTATTGATTCAATGAAATAGAGAAAGAACGAGATATGAAATTTGACTTTGTCATAGGTAATCCGCCGTATCAAGATAATACTATTGGAGAGAATGAAACATATGCACCGCCGGTTTACCATTCTTTTATGGATTCCGCATTTGAGGTAGCGGATAAGGTACTCTTAATTCACCCAGCACGTTTCTTATTTGATGCTGGGAAGACGCCAAAGGCATGGAATAGAAAAATGCTGAGTGACAAGCACTTCAGAGTTTTGGAATTTGAACAAGATAGTAAAAATATATTTGCAAATACCGATATTAAAGGAGGTATTGCAATCACATTTAGAGATAGTAAAAAGGACTTCGGAGAGATCGGCACATATACAAGTTTTTTAGAATTAAATTCGATTAAAGATAAAGTATGTAACTCTCAATCATTCAAAAGTTTATATGATATTGTAGTTCCTAGAACTGCATATCGATTAACTCAGAAAATGCACGATGAGCATCCTGAGGCGATGACTCAACTAAGCAAAGGGCATGCATTTGATATGTCTACTAATATTTTTGAAAGGCTTCCACAAATATTCCACAATTCAAAACCAAACGATGGGAAGGAATACATACAGATAGTGGGAAGAGAAGGCAATGAGAGAGTGTATAAATATATCCGGAGAGATTACGTAAATAACGTAGCAAATTTAGATAAATACAAGATAATACTACCAAAATCAAATGGATCTGGAGCAATAGGTGAAGTATTATCTACGCCGTTAATCGGCGAGCCGTTAATCGGCGAGACAGAAACCTTCATAAGCATTGGGGCATTTACAAATGTAAAAGAAGCACAAAATGCACTCAAATACATCAAAACGAAATTTGCACGTGCAATGCTTGGAATACTAAAAATCACGCAAGATAACAATCGTGATGTTTGGAGATACGTCCCCCTTCAGGATTTTACCGCCGATTCCGACATCGACTGGAGCAAGTCCATTGCAGAAACAGACCGTCAGCTCTATGCAAAATATGGACTTGACGAGAACGAGATCAACTTCATTGAAACTAAAGTAAAGGAGATGCAGTAACATGGCTAAAATCAATATCAAAACCTCGGAGAGTATCTCTCCTATGATTTACGCTTACTCGACTCCTGAGATAGCAAGTCACAATGGTTGGGTGAAGATCGGCTATACGGACAAACAATCTGTAGAGGATCGCATAGCCCAGCAAGCCCACACCATCGATGTCAAGACTCACCTGGAATGGAAGGGCGGCGCTATGTACGACGATGGTTCGATGGAGTATTTCCACGACACCGACTTCCACGCATATCTGACCAAACTCGGCTTTGAAAGAACCGCAAGCACCGAATGGTTCCACATCGACGGCCCGACTTCGCACAGCCATTTCAATGATTTCCGTTCAAACAGAGGCGTGATCAAGGCCGGTGAGACCAAGGTTTACAACCTTCGCGACTCTCAGAAGTCCGCCGTGGAGATGACCTTGGCGTACTTCAATGGGAAGGAGCACGCAGAATTCCTCTGGAATGCCAAGCCTCGTTTCGGTAAGACGCTGACTGTTTACGATTTCTGCAAACAGTTGCCGACCAAGTACCCACAGAAGAAGATTCTCATAGTAACAAACCGACCTGCCATAGCCAACTCGTGGTACGAGGATTATGTGAAGTTCTTCGGTGACGATTCCGGATTCAAATTCATCAGTGAAGTGGACGCGCTCAAGCACAAGACGCATTGTCTGTCCAGGAAGGCTTTCATCGATGCGAATCTTGCAGGCAAGTATGGAATCATTGAATTCGTGAGCCTTCAGGATCTGAAGGGCTCCATCCATTTCGGTGGCAAATTCGACAAGCTTGAAGAAGTTGCTAACCTGGAGTGGGACCTGCTCGTTATCGACGAGGCTCACGAAGGTGTGGATACCTACAAGACCGACATTGCCTTCGATCAGATAAAGCGGAAATACACTCTTCACCTTTCCGGCACTCCATTCAAGGCGCTGGCTAATGATAAGTTTCCGGAGAATGCTATCTTCAACTGGACCTATGCTGACGAGCGTAGAGCCAAATCAGAATGGGACTACGAGCGCGGCTCGAATCCATACGAGGATATGCCTCAGCTGAATCTGTTCACCTATCAGATGTCAGAAGTGATTCACGATCAGCTGGCCCAAGGAATAGAAATTCAGGGAGAGACAGAGGAATATGCATTTGACCTTAATGAGTTCTTTGCGGTCAAGGGTGGTAAATTCGTTCACGATGCCGCAGTGGATGATTTCCTGGATGCTATGACAACGCAGGAGAAGTATCCATTCTCAACGCCCGAACTTCGCGCAGAACTAAAACATACCTTCTGGCTGCTCAACCGTGTCGACAGCGCGAAAGCATTGGCAGAAAAACTGATGGAGCATGAAATTTTCGGAGAGTACAAAATCGTCGTGGCTGCTGGTGACGGCCGGCTCAGCGAGGATGCCGAGATTAAGAAGTCGTTTGATGCCGTCCGCTATGCCATTGACAATAACGAGAAAACCATAACATTGTCCGTAGGACAGCTCACTACTGGAGTGACCATACCGGAATGGACTGCCGTGATGATGCTTTCGAACATAAAGAGCCCATCTCTGTATATGCAGGCTGCATTCAGGGCCCAGAACCCGTATGTGTTTAGAGATGCAGCCGGCAAGCCTCGCCGCAAGGAGAATGCGTATGTATTCGACTTTGACCCGGCCAGGACACTGACCATATATGAGAAGTTTGCTAACGATCTCAGTTCAGACACTGCGTCTGGTGGTGGTGATATAGACACCCGTAAACGCCATATTCGTGAACTCCTGAACTTCTTCCCTGTCATCGGTGAGGATGACAAGGGTGAGATGGTCGAGCTCGATGCTGAGCAGGTGCTCTCTATTCCGAGAAAGATCCGCTCGCAGGAAGTTGTGCGTCGTGGATTTATGAGTGACTTCCTCTTCCAGAATATAGCAAATGTCTTCCGCGCGCCGCAGGAGGTCCTGGATATTCTTAATCAGTTTCAGCCGGTGAAGGAGCCGGACGTTAAAGTCAATGTCACTCCGGAGACCAAGAATCAGCTGTCAGTAGATGAGAATGGAAACATTCAGTTGAGCAACGAGTATGTTATCGGAAAGACTACTGATGTGTTCGGCGATAAGATTTTCGGCGAAGTGGCTGAAGATACCCAGGCTGCTATCGAGGAGGCTGCGCAGACATCGTCACCTAATGATGATATCCTTGAAAAAATGAAAGAGGTTTTCCACGTCAAAGCCGTAGAAGCAGTAATGGGCAAGGCAGAGGAAAACTATGGAAGTGAAATCAAAACCGCCACAAAGAAGAAAATTGGCAAGAAACTAAAGGGCGAGGCTGACGTGGCTGTCGGAAAGGTTTATGGTCGTTATTCGATAGAGAAGAATAAACTGGAAAATGAGCTCAAAGGCGTCCTCCAGGATAATCATTCAGAGACCGAGAGAAAGGCTGCGGAAAAGAAATATAGCGAGAGTCTTGCTACAATCGAATCTGAGATGAAGCAAGAGATTGCTAGTCTTGTACCTGAATTTGTAAAGAAGGCCGGTGAGGAAATTGTACGAACTGTAGAGACTCAGAAGAAAGAAGAGGAGAAGAACACTATAGAAGGCCGCATTAAAGATCATCTTCGCGGCTTCTCCAGAACTATACCTTCATTCCTTATGGCCTACGGAAACGACCAAGTTCTTCTTGAAAACTTCGACACGGTGATTCCGGACGATGTTTTCCTCGAAGTGACAAGTATTACCCTGGACCAGTTCCGCTTCCTTCGCGACGGTGGCCCTTATACTGACCCCGAGACAGGTAAGGAGGAGTTGTTTGCCGGACATCTGTTTGACCCGGTCGTATTTGACGACTCCGTCAAGGAATTCATGCGCCTTCGTGCAGAGCTTGCTGATTACTTCGATGTAAAGACAAAGGGTGACATATTCGACTATATCCCTCCGCAGAAGACAAACCAGATATTTACACCGAAGGACGTAGTCAAGAAGATGGTAGATATGCTTGAGCAGGAGCAGCCAGGTTGCTTCGACGATCCGAACAAAACATTCATTGATCTGTATATGAAGTCTGGCCTCTATGTAGCCGAGATCGTAAAAAGACTTTACCAAAGTCCAAAGATGCAGGAGATCTTCCCTTCAGCAGAAGAAAGGCTGAAGCATATCTTCAAGAAGCAGGTCTACGGCCTCGCTCCTACGGAGATCATCTATCAGATAGCTCTGCACTTCGTCCTAGGCTTTAATGAGCATATAGACATTACCGAACACAACCTTCGCCAGTTCGATGCCCTGCCGTTCGCCAAGGACTGCACCCTTGAGCAGAAGCTGGATGAATTGTTTGGAGAATAACGATTATGAGCAAGCTTCTTCTCCCATATGCTTTAGATAAGAATAACAGTATCATTCATATTAATGATGCTGTTAAGGGCGAGAAGTACAAATGTCCGTCGTGTGGTTCGGAACTATTATTAAGATTAAGTAAGATCCCAGAGGGGCAGAAATACCATAGGACAAATCATTTTGCTCATAAAGGAGGCATTGACAATCATTGCTCAGAGTCCTTCTTGCACAGACTCTTTAAGCAAAAAGCGACTGAATTTATCAAATCAAAGATTAACGCAAGAGAACCGTTCTTCTTTGAATGGGATTGCGAGCAGTGCTATGAACACCACAAAGGAAATTTGCTAAAGAAGGCTGTTGAAGTAGTTGAAGAATACGATCTAGGGGTATGTAGACCAGATATCGCATTACTTGACACCAATGGCGATGTAGTTATTGTCATTGAAGTAATCGTTACACACGAACCAGAACCAGAAGTTCTAGACTTCTATAATTCAAAGAGAATTGCATGCCTCCAGATTAGAATTGATTCCTTTGATGATTGTAAGAAAATTGAAGAGAAATTATCATCACCATCATTTGTAAGTCTTTGTCCAACGCCTTCGTGTGAAAAGTGTGGCCAAAAAAAGGACCACGTATTTGTAGATATTTTCGCTGGCCCTTGTTGGAGGTGTGGCAGAGAATTAAGAATTGCGGATATAACATCTTTTCGTTATAGTTACAACTTTGAAGATCTACCGAATGACTTAATCGACCTCGTAAAAGAAAAAGGCGTAACGCTGGATGCCAGATATAGCAAGACTACTGAATCCACATACATTGCTAATATTTGCCCACATTGTAATTCAATGATAGGGAACTTTTATCTGCATGAATATACTATGGAGGGAGAGCCTCTGGATAGTATTGATTTAGGATATATCTGTGGTAACTGTATCGAAAAGGAGAAACGCAAAATTGTACAGGAACAGTATCAGATTAAGGAAACGAGAGAAAACAAACTGCGTCAGCTAATGTCTGAAAATAGATCGTGTCCATATTGTGGTAGACTACTTAGAATTAGAAATGGTAACAAGGGAATTTTCTGGGGTTGTAGTGGATATCCCAGTTGCAAGTACACGGAAGGTATTAATTTAGAATGAGTATTAATAATACTATGAAGATATAAAAAGAATTTAAAGTGTATTATCACATTCTGATGTCGCAAAGTATACTATTACAACATCTGTCAAGAAGTACTTTTGGTATCGGTGCCTCAAGTTTTCAGGGTGGGTCATATTTACCCAACCTCGCTATAGCATTGGATTCAAAACAGACTTTCGAAAACTCTCCTTGTCTTTATAGCCACAAACCGCCATCAAATCAACCAATGGATGAGTACCCTCACTCAATAATTCCAAGACTTTCCGTTCATTGTCTGTTGTTGCCGGCTTCTTGTCGGTTCTTGTCGGTTCTTGTCGGTTTCTTTGTCTGACCTGCGCGGAGGTCTGCGACATCTCAGCCAGTGCCTTTTCTCTGGCCTTAATCAGCTCATTCTCGTATGAGCTGGAGCGTCCGCCGATGAAATTGCGGATGCTAGCACAGAAGTCCTTGAGGAAATGCACTCCAGAGATGACCTCGCTGCAAACTACTAATTTCTCAACTTCAGTCACATTGAACGACTTGCAGAACCGTCCTTTGAGCCCGAGCCCGCCTCCTTTTATGAGTCTCATTGCAGTTGCCATAGCATCGCTTTCACTCACGCCGCTTATCTTCAGGACAGTCTTCTCATCGCAGTCAGTAACCACGTTCACCATGTACAGATGAACCATATCCATCCTGCCGTTGTTGAGAGCCTCACTGCACTGAAGCGTCTGCCAACTGATCTTAGTCAACGGAGCAGGGCGTATATCCTTCAGCAACTTGAGTTTCACCCTTGCATCCGTCCCGTTAGCATTGACCTTCCGGAACCGCAGGCATCCGCAGGAGCATTCCCACATGGGCGGTCTGCGCAGAATTCTGTCACCTCCCATGCTTGCGCTTTTACGATACTGATATAGGAACTCCACTTCAGTCATATCACCAGTTCCATAGATTATATCCCAGACAGGCTCGCCGCAGACAGGGCATTTGCCCGGTTTACGAAGTACGTTTACTATTCTCGAATAAAGTGCCATATCATTAATTTTTTTCTCGACTGCTTATGTCTCACGATAATCTTTACGCAGTTGCAGTCGTAAGTTGATCCGGAGAACATCGTGAATTACTAGAGGGTTTTTGAAAAATCATTAAGAGCGCCGATTATGGAGTTTACCCAAAAGTCGACGTTATGTCTGATGCCGGGATGAGCAGCCGCAAGGATCAATCTGTCCTTATGGCGATACTTTTTCAAACTCAATTGTCTATCATCCGACCACACTATTTCGCCATTGATTTTAATGTCCATTACGTAAGACCCCGCAATATCGAAAGTTCCTCCGAATATAATGACATCGGGATTGTATAGCTTGACTTGTTCAACGAATACATCTTTCCAATTGTCATCAAAAGATTTCTTCCACTTGTTATCTGAAGAACTCGTCAATCCGGGCATCTTGCTCAGGTTAATCCAGCAAGTATCCAGCAGGACGTCTCCCATAATTGGTTTCTTTTGGATGCTGTCCATTTCGCTATAATGCTTACCATTGCGAAAACCATAAATCGCATATATCACACGCTGCCAGGTCCTATTTGGCCATACGTGATCCTCGGATTGTGCCTTCAGCAACATTGGGAAATCCCATCCTCCACCATAAGGGATTGTCCGTCCATGATCGTCTTTGGCCGTATCGTCATAAGGCTCTTTCAAGACGATCATTACTTTTGGTTTAGTCAAAAGATACGATTTGGCATCGGCTACTCCATCATAAATAGGCCATATATTATCTGTATCTTTACCGGTCATAAGTTTGTTAGCGATTGCTCGGTTCCATACTTTATTGGACATATTCCATTGTGCCGTCATTAACCGTTCCTCGTCTGTTTCCGGATTAAGAATATTCTGATTAAATCCGCATTCAGGGGTATACCTATCAAGATGAATGGGAACAATTGATTTAACAGCCTTGCCACACATCAACGCATAGCCAATCTCTCGTGCGGTACTTTCTCCTACATATCCGCCCGGATTGACAACGAAAATCTCGTCAGCCATGTCAATCTTGGAGAAGTGCATATCATCCAGCATCTCCTTGGTTCCGGCTGTCCACACCTCGTCATCTCCGCTGTGTCCGAAAAGACCGATGGAAATGACGATATTCCCTTCAAGGGTGAGTTCCTTCTGCACGCGAAAGAAGTCATCCTTGAATCGCGTGCTGCCGCATAGTGTCACTACTTTGTATCTGCCTTGCATATTAAAATCATTATCTGGCGTATGCTGTCAGGCCAAAGTGCGGACAGCACCTTATCTCAAATATAGTCAATTATTCATGAACAGCGCTGTGCTTCTATAAGAAACAACCAACAGTAGATGTCTCATCAGCGACTTTGTCTGTCAGTGCAAAGTAGGAACTTGGGTATTGATTTTATGCTCTTTTTGGTAAAATAAGACCAATTTTAATGAATTTAATGTATTTATTTAATAGTTTTACGTATTAAAATAATTATCTTTGCCGAAAATCAAAAGCAAGTCGACAAAGATGACATTGAGAAAGAGTATGATCAGCGCAGGGCTGGCATTGGCTCTGCAGCTGTTCTGGCACAGCGACGCTGCTGCGCAGCGGACGGCAGATGGAAGCACCTTCATAGGCGTGTCCACGACGGTGTCCGCCTATTCGGTCCCTTCCTGCGGATTGGACATTTGCGCGGGCGGATACCTGCGCTCGTCACTGTGGAAGGCCGGGGTGAGGGCCATTGACTGGAACCACAGGATAGCATCCGACACGGGCGTCGGACACGACGACCTGTTCGACCATATCGCATGGTCGCTCTACGGAGGCTGGAGATACCGCCTGTTCGGGACCTACAACAGGGTCCTCAGCGTCTACGGAGGAGGCGACGTGTTCCTCGGCATCAACCAATACGAGGCCTTCCGCAGGCTCCCGTCCGAGCTGAAGACAGGGCTGCCGAAGAGCCAGTTCATATACGGAGTGCTTCCTGAACTGGAGGCCGAGTTCTTCGTGAGCTGGTGCGTGGCCCTTACATTAGGGGCGCAGCTCCCGGTGACGCTCGGCTCCTCGCTCAATTCCGACAAGTGGAACCTCACGGGCTCACTCGGAGTCCGCATAAACCTGCCCAAGCGATGAACACGACAAAGACTCTTGCGGGAGCGGCCATGGCGGCGCTCCTGGCGGCCGCATGCGGCAAACTCAACATGGCAGAGAGCGTCCGTGACCTCGGGTTCGAGGTCACGGCGGAGACGGCATTCAGCTCCGACTACCTCTGCAACACGCTTTCCCTCACGCTGGAGAGCGGCACGGAGGGAGAATACACCCTGAACTACGTCATTGACGACGACCACACACTGGAACTGAGCTCGCTCCGCGGCGGTTCGCTGGAATCGGGCGACAAGATAGACCTGAGCCTTAGCAATCCGCAGGTGCTGCTCCTTCCCAAGACCGCCGGCGGAACGGGGACGCTCGTCATGGAGTTCGTCCGCGAGGGCGTGTCCAGGAAGAAGGCCGTCGTCTTCAGGACGGAGAACGCGGTGACTGTCCGCATGGACACGTCATCCGAACTCGACTTCTCGAGGGTGATACTGGGCAACCGCATGGGCGCGTCGCAGACCAGCTACGAGGTGACGTTCTACCTTGACGGCGAGAAGCTGTCGGGCATGAAGTATCTGGGCAGCGAGTTCGGCGGCACCATGGAGCTGGACTTCGCAAGGAGCGAGTCATACACCTTCGAACTGCCTTACATTCTGACCGGTGAGCATTACCTGAAGGTAGATGTCAAGTCTGCCCTAGGCTCGGAGTCGTCGGTAGTGACCTTCAGGGAGCCGGAAAGGAAGCCTACCCAGCTCGTCCTGGCATACAACGACATTACCGGCATGATTACCATGCTTTCGGCACACAACCCGCTGCAGACGGCGTTCGACATCACCGTCGACATCACCGTCAGGGGCAGCATAACGTACCGGCACAAGCAGTTCATCGGCTCGGCAAGCCCGCAGACGGAGAGGTTCACGGAATCGGCACAGGCCACGTCCAGGCTGACTCCCGGCATGACGGCTTCCTCCGTCGACAACGGAACGCTCCGCGCCCTCATGGACAAGGTGTACTCGAATACGCGCACGGACGCTTCCAACGCCATCGGCAACGGCAACAAGCGCACCCTGCATACGGACATCACGGGCGTTGAACTGAAGTTCACGATAGTGTCCGGCGGGGCGACGGCAGGAATGACATCGGTGACGGTAAGCCCTTCCGGTCCCGACGCGTTCCCGATACGCTATCTCTACAAGGGCACCACCTGGTGGCATTCGGCCAACCAGGCGGCCACAATCATACCGACATACACGGTCAACGGAAAGGCCGCATCACAGATACACACCCTATGAACGACATGAACACCAGAATACTAACCCTCATCACAGTGCTGATGCTGTTCCCGTGCATGTGCCGGGCGCAGAAATGGTCCCTCGGGACCAATGCCGTCGACTGGCTCTGGCTCGGGACAATGAACGCGAGCGGCAGCGTCGCTGTCGACAGACATTTCTCGGTAAACGCCGAAGCCCGCGTGAACCCGTGGACCTTCAATAGTGACGACCCGTCGAAGCAGATGCAGGACCGCCGCCAGACATATTCGGCGGGATTCCGCTGGTGGCCGTGGTACGTCTATTCCGGCTGGTGGGCCGGACTATCTGCGCAGTACGAGGAGTACAGCCGCGGCGGCATCGTATCACGATCGACCGAGGAGGGCGACGCCTACGGCGCTGTCCTGGCCGGCGGCTATTCGCTGATGCTGCACAGGAATCTCAACCTTGAGTTCGGCGCGGCATTCTGGACAGGCAGGACGGACTACACGACCTACGCCTGCCCGAAGTGCGGACGCATCACCGGCTCCGGCACGAAATGGTTCATACTGCCTTCGAGCGTAATGGCTTCGCTGGTATGGGTATTCTGAAGACCATAGGGGAAGCGGCAGCGGCCCTGTCCCTGACGGCAGCGCTCCTTTACGGGTGCGGGACTGCCGGGAAGATAAGGGAGCTGCGCGAGGGCGAGGTGTCCGCCGGGCTGAGACTTCCCGAGAGGGAATCCTCGCTCCGGGAGTACGACCTCACCCGTCCGCACCGGGACACCCTCAGGGTGGACGACGGCGAGGGCGGACAGTTCTTCCTCATGAAGGCCGTACGCGACGTCGACGGGGAGATGGTCGCCAGCGACGTGCTTGACGCCGCCTTCGTCACCGCCACCTTCAGGATCGTGGCCGAGCGCCACGGCAAGGTGGACCTCGAGTTCCAGGTCGTCGTACCTCAGGCGCTCCAGGAGAGCCGCTGGCAGATACGCCTCTGGCCGGACATGTTCATCCTCGGCGACAGCCTGAGGCTGGACGGCATCGTCGTGACGGGAAGTGACTACCGGAGGGCGCAACTCAAGGGCTACCAGCAGTACGAGCGGTTCCTGTCAACAATAGTAAACAACCCCGACAGGTTCATCGACCTGCGCCAGCTGGAGCTCTTCCTCCGGCGCAACATACCCGCGCTCTATGCCATGCGTACCGACTCCACGGAGGTCTCCGACGAGCAGTTCGCCTCGGTCTACGGCACGACCGAGCAGGAGGCCGTCGAACATTACACCAACCGCGTGGCCGTCATGCTCAACGAGCGGAGGAAGGCCCGCAGGGAGAAGATGTACCGGCGCTACGTGAAGGCGCCGATAGTGACCGAAGGGCTGCGGCTGGACACCGTGATGAGGGCCGTGAACGGGGACTTCATCTACAACTACGTCCAGACGGTCGCGACGAGGCCGCAGCTGCGCAGGGTCGACATCGTCCTCTCGGGAGGCATTTGGGAGTCCGACCGCAAGATCTATGACATCCCCGCGGGAGACCCGCTGACGTTCTATATCAGTTCCATATCGACCCTTGTCGATCCCACGGAACGCTATCTTCAGAAGGTCATCGAGCGCAGGGCAGACGCCAGCACGGCGTGCTACGTCGAGTTCGCGCTGGGCAGCAGCGACGTGGACCTTAGCCTCGGTCACAACCGCACGGAGACGGGGCGCATCCGGGAGAACCTCGGTGCACTCCTTCAGGACGAGGTGTACGACCTCGACTCCATCGTGGTGACCGCCACTTGCTCCCCGGAGGGGGCGCTGGGCTTCAACGACCGTCTCTCACGGAGGCGTTCCGAAGGCGTGACGGACTATTTCCGCGGATGGATGCGTACATACGCGGACTCTCTCCGCAACGAGAGGGGCGTCAGCCTGAGCCTCGGTGAGGGAGAGGTCAGGCCGGAGGACAGAAACGCCGGAGACATAAGGTTCATCCCCAGGAACATGCCCGAGAACTGGGAAGGCCTTGACGCACTGGTAAGGTCGGACGCGATCATGACCGGAGCCGAGAAGGAGACATATTTCCGCATCAGGGAGGTCCGTGACCCGGACGCCAGGGAAAGGGAACTTTCCCGCGAGCCGTTCTACAGTAGGATGCGTGAGTCGCTCTATCCATACCTCAGAACTGTGCGGTTCGACTTCCACCTGCACCGCAAGGGCATGGTGAAGGACACCGTGCACACCACCGAGCTCGACACCCTCTACATGAAGGGAGTGCAGCTGATACGCGACAGGGACTACAGGAAGGCGCTGGAGATACTGCGACCGTACAGGGACTACAACACGGCTGTGGCGTACAGCCTCCTGGACTACAACGCCAGCGCGATGGACATACTCGCCCCGATGGAGAGGACGGCAAGGGTGGATTACCTGCTTGCCATTCTCTACTCCAGGAAGGGAGAGGACGGACCAGCGGTGCGGCACTATCTTGACGCCTGCCGCAAAGAGCCATCATACAGGCACAGGGGAAATCTCGACCCGGAGATTTCCGCACTTATAAGGGCATACGATTTAAACAAGGAGGAGGAATCATGGTGACGGACAAGAATGAAAGACAGGTCAAGACCGGCAACGGACTTTTACGGTTCTGCATGAATGTCGTCGGAGCGGCTTTGGTCTGCACCGGGGCTGGAGGAATGCTGCTGTGGCTGTCTCTCTGCATGGGTTGGTGGATATCAGGATTCATAGCCTACATCCTATGGGGCTTTGCTGCACTTCTTGTCATCCTCCTTCTGTGCGGAATCTACGTAGGCCTTGTCAATCGGAATACTCTGAGAAGGCTATCAAAGGACACTCAAAATCAAACATACAAATCAATTGTTCAACCAACTAAAAACAAAAAGTAATGAGAAAGACAATTTCACTCATCCTCGCCACGGCGGCAGTGTCGCTGGCGGCATGCAACAAGGAGGCACAGCCTTCCGTCAATGACATCGCACCTGAAGAGGGCACAATCATGCTTAGCATTGCTCCACAGGACGGACCGGTGACCAAGTCCGTAGCAGCCTACACTACTGCTCAGGCCTACGAATCGCAGGTCAACCGCGTCCAGGTGTTCGTATTCGGCACCGACGGCAAGATCAACTGCTACCGTGACTTCGGCAAGGAACTTACAGGATCGGTATCCGCCACTTCCGGAGCAAAGACCGTATATGCGGTCGTGAACGGACCTGACCTCTCTGCCATCGGCAGCCTGTCTGAGCTTGAATCTAAGGCCGTCGACCTCTCGGCGAACAGCGTCACCGCATCCAAGGGATTCCTGATGGCTGGCAAGGCATCATGCACGGTATCTTCCGGAACCGTCAGTTGTTCTGTGGCCGTGAGCCGTCTTGCGGCAAGAGTCGTGCTGAAGTCCGTAACCAACAACCTCCCGGCGGCATACGGAGCCCTGAAGGTGGAGAGGGTGTTCCTCGCCAATGTGGCCGGAAACCAGAACTTCGCAGGAACGGCGCCAGTCAACACATGGTACAACAAGGAAGGAAGAAAGGATGAGTCACCACTAGTTCAGGGCCACGTCATCGACGGCTCGACCTACACGGCATCATGCCCGGAGCTGACCTTCAAGGCCGCAGGCGTGTCGGTGGCCAACGGCTCGTCCCATGAGCCTTCAACCCCATACATCATGTACGGCTACGCCAACTCATCCACCGCCACTCCATCAGGATTCACAGCGTCCTTCTCTGCCCAGAGGACTGTGCTTGTAGTGGCTGCGACCGTGGACGGGAAGCTCTGCTACTATCCTGTAACGCTGAGCAAGTCTACCATCGAGCGCAACACCACCTATACAGTGGCCCTTACCATCAGCAGCATCGGTTCTGACGAGCCGAACAAACCTATTGAAAAGGGTTCAGCAAGCGTGACAGTGAGCGTGGACGGATGGAAGTCCGGCGCCACCTACGACGAGACAATCTGACATCATAGAGGATAATAAGTCTCGGGGGCGTGCCCGGCGGCACGGGAAGTCTGTCCCGGAAACAGTCCTTCCCGAAGGCGGTCCGACTCCGCCCGCCCCACCAACAACAACCAAAGACAAAGAAAGTCATGAGAATGAACCGCTGCAATATTGCCGGCATGGCACTGACGCTGCTCCTGGCCGTTTCCTGCTCCTTCAAGGAGGAGCGGACAGGCTGCCCGTGCTGGCTTACCATGGAACTCTCCGACGTAAAGAGAGTCTCAGACAAAGCGAGCATTGAACTTCTGGAGGACGGCGAGATAATATACTCTGATATGGCCTCCGGAAAAGACATCGCGAACGGCCAGTTCGAGAGGACGGTACTGAAGGGCATCGTCCGCACGAGCGTCTGTTCCGGAGCCGCCCGTGTGACGTCATCCAAGGCGTTTTTCAACAAAGGCAACAAGGTAGATACCGTATGGGCGCACACCGCCGAGGTGGACTGCACCGGGGAGACCGCCGTCGACGTCGTGAGGATGCACCGTCAGTTCGCGCACGTTACGCTGCGGTTCCTTGACAGGGAATCGGCACGGGGAATCGACGCCCTGTCGGTATCGACGGACTGCGGCGGGATTGACATGATGACGCTGTCTCCGCTGCCGGGAGACTGGGGCATGGCGTTGGAACTCTCGGACGGAGGGACGGCAGGATTCTTCGTGCCGAGACTGCGGCAGGAGGGGCGTCTGGTCCTGACAGTCACCAGTGCCGGGAAGGAGAAGGACGAAATTGACCTGCAGCGTCTTCTTGAGGATGCGGGATACAGGTGGGACAGGGAAGACCTCGATGACGTGACGGTAGGCCTGGACTTCAACCTCGGCGTCGTCGGCATCAGGATAGACCCGTGGAAGGAGGGACAGAAATACGAAGAGAACATCTGACAAAAACAGGACAGGATATGAAAGGAAAATTCTTCAGACAATTGTTTATGGCGGCAGCGGTGCCGGCGGCACTGCTTTGCGCCTCATGCGTCCGGGAGCATCTGTCGGAAGGCTCGGGCGTCACCGCAGGGATTGAAATCCTCGTTGACGGGGACTTCCGCGATACCCGTTCCGCTGTAGGACCCGAATCCTCGCTTGACGGATACGAGAGCGCGGCCAAGGACATGACCGTCTTTCAGTTCGGAAAGATTTCAGGCGGAGGATACGTGCTGGAGAGGACGTATCATTTCAAACTGAAGGGAGGCGCCGCGCCTAAGGTGAGCGGGGTATCCGGAAGGAACTACAGGTTCTACGCCGTTCTCAACTGCGGAGACCTTTCGTCATGCCTCTCCATGGGTGACGGGGAAAGCAAGCTCACGGGGCTTGCCCTGTCCTGCCCGCCGTCGGAGTTTTCCCTTGCGAATGGTATGCCCATGGCCTGCGGCCCGGTGGACGCTGCTCTGGGAACTACCGTCTCGCTGCGTTTCACCAGGCTCCCTGCCCGTTACGACTTCAGGGTGGCCAAGAACTTCTCGCACGGCACGTTCAGAATCAAGAGTCTGCGACTGAGACAATCTCCGACAGAGACGTCACCATTTGCTTCAAAAAGGTCATTCTCCGTTTCCGAAGCCTCAAAAATGGCGGACGGCGACCGCGCGACAGATACGGACCTCACCGCGCTCGAGGCCGGCTCGTCCGTGCGTTTCTACACGCTTGAGAACGCCTGCGGCAGGGCCATCGACAATCCGGCGGCGGATCCGAAGCTGAAGGTGCCGCAGAGCGGCACGTCAGTGGGAGGATACCTGCCGACATATATTGAAATGACAGGCACATACACAGACCTCTCCGGCGGCCTTGTCAGCGAGAACACCTACAGGATGTATCTTGGTGAAAACAACTACGACAGCTTCGACGTCCTGAGAGGCACGAGATACACCCTGACACTCAATCTCACGGATGAGGGAGGGTTCGTCGACGACTACTGGAAGCTTGAGCCGGACGTCACCGACTCTAGGACCTTCAGGTTCGACAGGAGGGAGTATACTGTTGAAGGCAACTCCAGCACCGTTGTGGGGGTTGTCGGAAGCTCGCCGTACCACGGCATAACCTACAGCCTTGACGCGTCACTGTCGCAGGTGTCTTTCGACAAATCGTCGATGAGGCTCTCGCAGGGCAAGGTCACTGCCCAGAGGAGCGGCAGCCTCACCGCCTATTACTGGGACGGGCGCATCGCCGACAGATGCACTGTCACGGCCCTGGCCTACAAGGAGCCCATTGACGTCAGCCCGATAGGCATGGTGAATGTCAGGACGTCCTGGGACCACCAGTCGCTCACCAAGGTGCATGACCCGGCCTGTACACGTGACCACGGTGCACATGACTCCAGATGCACACGCAACCACACGTCACCCTGGAATGACGACTACATCGACATTGATGACTGCCCCAACCGCATAGAGGACATCGACCATTGTCCGAACTACGTGCTGGAGCTGTCGGGAGCAGGTATCGTCAACATGTCGTTCCAGATAGCGGCCAACTACAGGGTGAACAGTGCAGGACAGCTCGTCTATGACATACTCACGCCCGGTCGCGACTATGTCGTGGAATCGTTCGAGCTCCTGACCGATGACGGCAGGGACGGCGATGACACCGCCAACTATGCTCCGGCCGAGTTCTCCGGCAACACCGTGAACATCAGCTGCCAGTTCCAGGATTCCAACAGGACGCACTGGTTCATAAAGATCATACCTACAGGAGCAAAGCTGGACCCGCTGGAGAGGAACTATGTCGTCGCAAACGGAGGCTCCGAGCCGGTGAACTACAACGAGGCGAAGGTGACGTATCCGAATGCCACTCTATCGCATACATACATCCCGAGGTGCAGCAAAACTGACTGGAGGGTATGGATGCTCTCGGACAGGAGCCTCGTGGAGTTCGAGAACACCGACGAGCCCCAGCTAAAGAACTCCTTCATGGACAACGAGGAGATGTGCGCCACCGTCGCGAGCGGCAAATACGGAAAGACGACGAAGGTATATGCCGTGGACATGAACGGCAACGTCCTCAAGGAAAGCGTATTCAATACTGACGAATATACCTGCAATATTATCTGGCACGACTTCTTCTACGACCCTATAGATGCGTCAAGACTGGAGTTCAACTTCTACACCGGATTCCGGGAGTGTCTCCTGCCTGTCACCGTAGTCAACGAGGAAGTCGTTCTCGAGGCGGTGCTGGACGACCGTCCGACAGTATACAACACGACGGAAGACCGGTTCTTCGAATTCTGGACTGACGGATACACCGTCGCGGCCATACTCTATGTCCAGGAGTCATACGACACCTGTGACTGGGATGCGGAAGTGAACGTGAAAGGCGTTAACAAGCATTACCTGAACGTGGCTCCTGACGGAAGCTGGACGCTGAGGTAGTTACACGGTTGGAATTACAGCCTTTTATTTCAAATTATCATAGTTTATTTGCTGTTGAACAGAATTGTGCTTAACAATTTTCAAGTTAAGCACAATTCTTTCATTTTTATGGACGAACAATAATCTGACAACTTATGGGATACAAAGTAATAGACGGAAAATGAGTAATCCCTGACGGTGTAACTGAGATTGGAAAAGAGGCATTTGCTGGTTGCACCAATCTACAATCGATTGTGATTCCTAACAGTGTAAAAGTGATTGAAGAGGGGGCATTTGCTTATTGTACTAGTCTAAAATCAATTATAATCTCAAGTTTCGCAAGTGATTCAGGCGGCCGCTCCGGCGAGTTCTAGCCGGTCGAAAGCCAGCTTCACTGCTTTGATTTTGTGGTTGTTGTTTGGCCCACCTGCAAATTTCCGTGTCTGATATGATGTAAATTTTCTGCTATGAAGGCAAATTCCGTGAAAGGAAGTACCTTGTAGTCATGGATAAGGATACTATACTGTACTACACAAGCAAAACTCTACGAGCACTACCACGGCTTCATTCTTCCTGAGGGTATGTTGGACTTCTTCGAACTGGTGTGGATGGAGACCGAGTCTCTCACGCCCGGGGAGCGCCAAAAGGACATAGCATATACCGGCATACTGCACATTCACCTGGATGAGCGAGACAACCGCACGGAGGACCAGCAGGACTTGCGTCCCAATGGCTTCACGGAACCTGCCACAATGTCGGATTTCCCGGTGCGGGACCGGGGGATGGAGCTGTACATCCTCAGGCGGCGGCTTACCCCGGATGGCAGGAGCGTGATACTGAACATCTATCCGCTTGTCACAGAAGGGACTCGGCACTCCGTAGCGTTTGCCGAGTTCTTGAAAAAAACTTGGATACGACCCCGGTGACAGCACGTTGCCTTGGTAAGTACTATTTCACTGACGGAGACAACCTTGAGCGTTGTTACAAGGACTCGCTGAGCGGGTTCTGGGAGTGGGGACAGCGGGAACACGCAAAGGACTGGGTGCTGCAGCCCGACAACATGGGCGAGCGTCTGAGCATTGACGAGTCCTCCCTCTAGGACGACCTGTTCACGTTCCTGACGAACAAGGACGGCCATTGCAAGCAGGGCACGCTGATAGCCGCAGTACGTGGCACCAAGGCCGAGGATGTACTGACAATCCTGCTTCAAATACCCGAGAAAGAGCGATTGAGAGTCAAGGAGGTGACAGCCGATCTTTCCGACGCTATGGCGGTCATTGTGCATACGGCCTTTCCGAACGCGACTCTTACACTGGACTGCTTCCATATAATGAAGCGCTGCAACGATGCCATCGAAGAACTCAGGTTACGGTATCGCCGAGAGGCCCAGGCAGAGCAGAGACGCCTTGAATTGGAGCACCGCAAAAAAGATCACGCCATGATTATTCAAGAAACATACATCGCATCCAAAAATAAAACGTATATTTGCATTGTAACGGATACGCTTAGTCGTACTCGTTGGCTTAGTATCATGTGCACTTGGGTTTCAGATGCCAACGTTTTTTGCTCTCTTTTTGGGCACGTTGTCTGTGTATAACACTTTAAAGCAGGAGGAATCAAAGATGAAAGATACTATTATGGAGGCGGTAGGGGCTGTTGCGGCAGGCCGAAACAGAAAGTTCACGTTGAGAAAAGCTGACGGATTTATATACGATGAAGGCCCCGGGTTCGAATCCCACCCTGCCACAAAAAGCTGCCTTCGGGCAGCTTATTTTTGTACTAAGACTTCTATATAACATTTTTCAACCTATTGCACCAGAGAGCCTTGCGTTTAGCTTATTAAGAGCCCTCTGCGTACGTTCAATCTTTTTCTTGAGCAATTCCTGCTCATCAAGTCCGACTTTTGTCTCGTCATAGGCGCATTTGTTCTTGACCATAACGTAGAAGATACGGGCAATCTTGTGTGCGGTAGCCACGATGGCTTGCATGTGGCCTCCGCGTGAAAGGATTCTACGGAAGTAGAAGCCCCTCGGATTCTTTGCATCCTTCAATGCATTCGCACATAACCTGAAGACTTGACTGACCGACAGGGTTCTTTCGCTTGGGTACACGGCTGGATATCAGTTTACCACCGGATATTCTGTTGTTTGGCACGATGTTGCACCATTTGCAGAACTTCTCATATCCACGAAGTTGTGTCCTAGTTCTCCGATGAGTTGCAGGACAGAACCGGCACTCATCCCTGGAATGCTCATCGGATTGATTTCCCAGATGGCATAGCCGTATTTCTCGACATCAAAGTCCACAGCATTCTTCTTGCAGATTGCCTTTTTGCTCTTTACCAATCTGGACATATCCGTGTTCATGACAGCAGCATAAGCCATCAGCAGTTCCTCAATCTTATGGTCACATTCCGTCATCTGAGTTTGAAGATACTTGTACTCAAGTTTTGCAGGTGATTCAGGCGACCGCTCCGGCGAGTTCTAGCCGGTCGAGAGCCATCTTCACTGCTTTGATTTTGTGGTTGTTGTTTATTATCAGTTAACTCAAACGGATCGCAGGATAAGAACTCTGCACTGACGTTGATGACCTCTATAATGAGTCCCCAGATTCTCTGGACGACAGTGAGTTCCCGCGTTTCGCCGGTGAGTTCAGCGAACAGGCCACCAGTGGTCTCGTACGACTCAAAGCGCTTGACGGTTCCGAGTATATTGTACTGTATCATGCATAGTGACAGTGCCGCAATCTGTCCCGCGAAGTCCACGCACTGGCATTTACCCAGATTCAGCAGGCCCTTCATCTCCTTATGAGCCACTTCAATACACCATCTTCTGACATAAAGTTCAAAAGCCCTCATGGCATCAATGCCCATATCCGTAGTGATAAGGGCGTTCCAGGAGCCTTTCCCCTTCCTGTAGAAGAAGAGCTGGACATCCATGCCGGCATATCTTGCCTTGACGGCGGCGCAGGTGTAGCCAATGGATCGGTTCCTCTTTGTAGCCTTGGCCTTCTCAAGCCGTTTGATGATGTCCGGAGCACAGAGGTTGCCCAAGGCGCTCTCGTACTTGGTCTTGCCCATCTTGATCATTCCGATGACGTGGCACTTGAAGTGCCTGCTATGGATGAACTGGAGCAACTCTGCACACGGGAACCCAGCTGTCAACCAGCAGGTAGTCAAAGCGGAGACCCTCAACGATGGCTCGCCTGAGCATCTTGATGGCGTTGGCAATTTTGGACTGAAGCATCTCCTCCTTACGGGTGTTGATTCTCTTGTCCTCGCCGCGCTCCTTGCCGTATTTGGCATCCTTCTTTCTGCTTCTATGTAAGCCCTGGGTTTACTGGCATCCTTGCCGCTCTCTGCCTGTATGGTGGCATCCACCATCAACTGAGTCTTGCCGTCAGTGTAGCAGAGGAACATGGCCTTGAAGCCCAGGATGCACTTCTTCGCAGTGTGAGAAAACACCTTCTCAAGCCCTTCAGCCTTCTTACCTCGTTTCGGAAGGTCAGTGTCATCGAGGATGACACAACGGGTATTTCCTTTTGCGTCAGCCCTGCGGCTGATGAACCCAATGAGCTGGCGGTTGATGGAGTAGATAATGTGACGCCAGTCGATACGGCCATCGTCCATCAGGCGATAGAACGAGTCCTTCTTGCAGGAGAAGAGTTTGCCCAAGGCCCTATCGGCGTAGTCCGCCGCTGTCTTCACAGAGAAGAACGGCAGCACAACAAGCAGCTTCACCAACTGAACGAAGGTGAACTTGCAGTTCGGATTCTAAACCGGACCCACCGTTTTGGCCTGTATGACGAGCCGTTCCATCACGTTGTTTACCGCGTTGATTGCCCTGCTGGCGTCGTTGTGCTTGAAAAAGTCTTTGAGTTCAGAGATTATTTGTCTATTTTTGTTCATGGCTAAAGTGTGCTATATTTGTGTTTGGCAATACTAATATGGTGATAATCAACGAATTATCAAACATCTTAACCTTTTTTGATTTAACTATTTTTCACTTGCGAAACTTGAGTTATAATTCCTAATAGTGTAACGGAGATTGAAAGATGGGCATTTTGCATATGCACAAGTCTACAATCGATAGAGATTCCTGATAGTGTGATAAAGATTGACTCGTCTGCATTTAATCGTTGTGCTAGTCTAAAATCAATTGTGATTCCGGATAGTGTGGCTAAGTTTGACAATTGGGCTTTTGAAGGTTGCAATAACATTCCATTCAAAATCAAATCGAACATCATTCAACGTTTTGGCGAAGAAGTCTTTGATTCATGATGGTTATCGAATCCAAGCGCAGAAAGCGCAAAAATACGCTGAAGAATATGCAGAAAAGCCGTTGCTATCATATCCGAAAAATGCTATCTTCCTGTCTTTGACACTTTTATTTTGTAGAAACAAGGATAATTCAAGGCTCCAGACCGCTGAGTTGGCGATTTGGGGCCTTTGGATTTTTTCTGACTTTGTAGTAGACAAGCCCTTTCGTGGTCTGCGGCCGAGGGACTTCGGGCCGGTACGCACCTGTCGGTGCTATCCCTCCCGTTCACGAAGCCACGGGCGGCTACGCCGTCCGAAGTCCCTCGGCCATCCGTCCCTAGTGCTTGTCGTTTCCGTCATCATCTTTCTCGCGTTTCTTGGTCTGAGCGATGATGCTCCTCATCTTCTGTCTTGTGACTATCTGCGTGTCGGTTCTGAACCCTGCGCTGCCGTGCAGGTGGTTTGTGAGGTCCGTTCTGGTATATGCCGGGACATATCCTTCACCGGCGATGCTGAGGAAGTCCATTGAACGCAACGTGCCCACTATCTCCTCCGTCGTGAAGTGCCTGCCTCCCCGGTTGACCTTCTTCTCCAGATACTTGTATATGAGCAGGGCAAGGAAGCAGGTGAGGAAGTGGGCCTTGATGCGGTCGTCCCTCCTGACGTAGACCGGCCTTGCGTCAAAGTCCGTCTTCATGATGCGGAAGCCGTTTTCTATGATCCACCGGCCGCCGTTCAGTCTGATGATGTCCGGCGCAGGATCCCAAAGG
>ENA-ORND01000588-ORND01000588.1-human-gut-metagenome-genome-assembly--contig:-NODE-588-length-30943-cov-3.581488_pt1 | contig 30943 bp, 28 predicted proteins | sample MGYA00242111_ERZ509014 | MGnify/ENA primary metagenome ERZ509014 (study PRJEB26280, sample SAMEA2338694) | human gut metagenome | biome: human gut; feature: human-associated habitat; material: faeces... | reverse complement strand
ATCCTGTCCCACACCATCAAAATTATAATAAGTATCAGGAATATTCCCAACAATAACATGTTCAGCAAGAACCACCTGATTAACCACATTCTCTTTATAAATCTTCAAAGGAGTAGCAACCTTCATATCGCAACTAAAATTCACCCAAACTCTATGTAAAGTCTGATTAATACCTTGAGCCACAAACTCACTCTTAATTTCAGTATCAAGAGTACCCAACATCGAAAAACTTATTGGAATACTAGGTCCATACTCTGCAAGCCAATATGAGCCGGTCAAACTCCCAAAAGGAATATAAATTTTACTCTTCTCCATCTTTTCAAATTCATTTTGAATGCTTTCTGTCAAATCAGAAATCATATTATTAATAGGAAGGACATTTGCCCTTATCACTGTCACATTTCCAGTTTCATCTCTTTCAACAGTATACAGTTCTTTGTACTTATACTTTTCCATAACAACTGTCGACTGCTGATTGGTAATAATAGTAGCCTTGTATTTTAGCCTTTCCTCACACAAAGCTTCAAACATCGGATCTATCCTTCTAAATGCCGTCCTTAATGCCACAAAAGCAATTATTATAACAGCAATCAAAACAACACTTTTTCTAAATTTATAGATTTTATACTTATTATAATTAGAAGGAATTTTGCTCTTTCTGCATTTTCCGCCACGTTCACCACCAAAATTTCCTAACACAAATCTCCTTCTTGAATAAATCTTATCAATTTTATCCATTCGCACCACTCAAATTTTATGCCAGAACAATTGGCTCTTTCGCTCTTTTAAGTACAAATTTAGGAATATAGATTTTTTCTCCGGCATTTAATTTATTTGGATTTTCCATCCCATTCACTCTAGCAATATCGTCAACCGTGCTTCCGAACCTTCTCGCAATTTTCCACAAAGTGTCCCCTGCTTTAATCACATAAATAACAACGCTGTAATCTTCCATTTCGTCATCTTCTTCCATAGAAATGTTTGAAATTACGGGAATTGTTGAATTTCTATAAGCACTAACCTCGAAGCTCAAATCAATATTTACGCTGACTGTTCCAGCTTGATTTTCAAAACTTTGTGAATCTATGTCTATATTGGTATCAACTTTGCAATCGTCTAGACCTTCAATTCCATCCACTGTCTGTTCAAAAGGAACCACTGACTTTTTGGAATTAATTGTACTTGTAGTTGACTCCATAAAAATAAAGTTAAGTTCAACCTCTCCCTCAAATTTGATTTTGCCATTCATCTTATTTTGTTTCTCGATAGTTGGATTTACCTCAACATCAATAATCTTGCTTTGCTCTACACTCTGCAATTCTGGCACATTGACCTTTTCCCTGATGCTACACGTACTTTTCCTACATTGTTTGTTAGATATTGTATTAACCATCGTCTGGTCAAAATCCATCTTTTCGCCAGGGCAGTACATATCTTGAATGCTCTTAATTTCTTTTTCTTCATACACGATGCAAGAAATTTCAACTTCCATCTCAATATATACAGTGTGCTCCTCCACTGAATTAGGCTTAATGATGATATTCTTAATTAAATAAGAAGGCTCACAAATATTATCTTCCTTTATGTTTGGCATATCGATAAAACCTACAAGTGGTAAACGATTTCTAGTAGTGCAAATTCTGCCATCCTCAGTTAAATAAATTAGTTTAACTTCAACCTCTGATTTAGCCAAAATTTTATTATAGCTAATTTTGATATCTTTATCAACCAAGCAAACTTGCTCGCCCAAAATCTCTGCAAGATTATCTGTAGTAGGAATCGAAATATTTTCTTTAATAGATGACTTTGTCATCCCATCACCTAGTAAAGAATTTACCCTCATAGATTTGCTAAGCACTTGAATATTGCTGTCATTCATGTCTGTTATAATATCAATCGGATCTGTTGAATACACCTTAATTGACACCTCAACAGAAGCTTTTATAGCAATCTTTCTTCCATTCAAAATCTTACATTCAATCAGTTTTATAGTAGGCGTCAAATCAGCGTTCATTCCCTCCTGCAAATCTGGAACACTTATCGTCTCAGAGAAATCCAATCCTGTATTCAATCCCCTAATATTATCATTCATATTCTCTCTCGAGCTAGTATCAGCAAGATACATTATATATGTAAGAACATTTCCATCAATTCTTATTTTTCCATCCATCATCTCTTTTTTATATATGCATATGGTTCCACTCGTGTTTACAGTACTTAATATATCAGGCTTTGAATCTGGCACTATCATGTCACCTTGTATGCTTATCATTTCTTTTTTTTCACAGATAACTTTTTTAACTTTTAAAGTCTCTTTTGTCATATTTATTTCCATGAAAATAACCTCCTCTACTTCTTTTTTTATTAATGTATATGCAGGCTATTAGTGGGTTATGACATTTTTTTGTCAATTTGGTGTCGGTGTTTTTCTTGACACCCTGTCAATTTTGGGACAGATTTTTTCTTGACAAAAACGCAAAAAAATCCGATGCCATAAATTAGCATCGGTTTGAATCAATTTATTATTCTGCTGATTCTTCTGTTTCAGGAGCTTCATAAGCTTCTAAGATAGCTTTTTGAATCTTCTCTCTTGTTTCAGCATTGATTGGATGAGCTATGTCTTTGAATTCTCCGTTTGGAGTTTTTCTGCTTGGCATAGCAATGAATAATCCATTTTGACTTTCGATAACTTTGATATCATGGATAACAAATTCATTATCGAATGTTACAGAAGCAACAGCTTTCATTCTGTTCTCTGAATTTACTTTTCTTAAACGTACGTCTGTTATTTGCATTGTGTGCACCTCCACTGTTTTTAAATTTTGTACATATGTATTTGTATCTTATGTACTATTATATTATTCTCCAACAAAAATTTTTTCCCCTCTTTTTTTTACAAATTTTTTATTATATTTTTATTTTTTTCGTCATTTTTTTACAAATCAATAATTTAAATATATTTTGTAAAAGATTTTGTAGCAAAAATCTTGAATTTTACATTATATAAGTATATAATAATAAAACAAAAATAAGGAGTGTTTATAATGCCAAATATTAATAATATAAAAAAATATAAAAAAATACATATGATTGGTATTGGTGGGGTTAGTATGAGTGGGATTGCTGAAATCCTTGTAAATTGGGGATTTTCAGTTTCTGGCAGTGACCGCACTGATTCTGAACTTTTACATATACTAAAAAATTCAGGAATTCAAATCTTTATTGGTCACAATGCTCAAAACGTTGTAGGTGCTGATTGTGTTGTATACACTGCTGCAATTAGCAAAGATAATCCTGAATTAGTCCACGCTAAAGAGCTTGGTATTCCTGTTATTGAAAGGTCAGATTTTCTTGGCGAACTTACTAGATGTTACAAAAATACTATAGCAATTTCTGGAACACATGGAAAAACAACTACCACTTCACTTGTTTCATTATGCTTTATTGAAGCATTGAGAGATCCAAGTATTCAAGTTGGTGCAATTATTAAAGAACTTGGCGGAAATTACAGAGTTGGAAATAGTGAAAACTTTATAATTGAAGCTTGTGAATATGTTGAAAGCTTTTTAAAATTCAGTCCAAGGTCAGAAATAATTTTAAATATTGATAACGATCATTTAGATTATTACAAAAATCTTGAAAATATTAAAAAAGCATTTATTAAATATGTAAAATTATTGCCAGAAGATGGACATTTAATAATTAATGCAGATGATTTAAACTGCTTAGATTTACCTGTGTATTCTAAGGCTCCAGCCATAAAATATGGAATTGAAAATGATGATGTTGACTTTTTAGCCCAAAACATAGTTTTTAGTGAAGACGGATTCCCTGAATTCGATGTTTATAAATATGGTGAATTTTTCGGACATTTTAAATTATCAATTCCAGGCAAACATAATGTTTTAAATGCTTTAGCTTGTATAGCTCTTTGCGATGCATATGATATTTCTGTAGAAACAATAAAAAGTGCTATAGAGAATTTTAAAGGTGCTGATAGAAGATTTGAATTTAAAGGAATGGTAAATGGTGCAAAAGTTTTTGATGATTATGGTCATCACCCTACTGAAGTTTCTGCAACTGCTAAGGCTCTAAAAAATAAGAAATATAATGAATCTTGGGTTGTTTTCCAACCTCATACTTATAGTAGAACTTTCAATTTGTTAAATGATTTTGCTAATGCATTACTTTCTTTTGACCACATAATCGTTACTGATATTTATGCAGCAAGAGAAACTAACACTTACAACATCTCTTCAAAAGATTTAGCTGATGCTATTGTAAAATTAGGGAAAAATGCTCAATACATTCCTGCTTTGGAAGATTGTGCAAAATATTTGAAAGAAAATGTTAAAGAAAATGATATCGTTTTAACTTTAGGTGCTGGTACTGTTACAAATATCGGTCCTATGATTGTTGAATAATTTAAAATATTTGTTTTAATAATAAAAAGTCTAGAATCTTGAATGGTTCTAGGCTTTTTTATACTGCTAGAAAAAATAAAAGGAAAGTTACTTTGAACTTTCCAAAATCACTTGGTTTTCTATCTTACTACAAAAGTAGCTGAAAGTTAAGTTAAATACATAAAACTTCATTCAAAAGTTTTGCGAAATTTTGTTTCTTTTATATTGATTTATTTTATATTATATACTATAGTGGTTTGCATAAGAAATGAAATATCTTCATGCCCAAAATTTTATCTCTATCTGTTCTACTAGTTCAAACAAATACATCATTGGTGCCACCAAGCAGAATCGAACTGCTGGCCTACGGGTTACGAATCCGTCGCTCTACCAACTGAGCTATAGTGGCATAAGTTCAAACAGAACATTTACATTATAGTATATGCTAATTAAAATGTCAATTTGGTGTCGGTGTTTTTTTTTGACAAGAATGTCAAGAAAAACACCGACACCAAATTATCACCAAGTCAAACTTAAAAATGCTTTCCTTTTCTTCTGCCACTAGCATTAGCGTCATTTTCTTCAGCATCAATTTTTTTCATTTTTTCTTCTGTTTTTGCATCATTTTCAACATATTTTTTTGCTTTACTTTCTTCATTTTTTTCATTATTTTCACTTAATTCTTGATGTTCTGCAATAGCCTTATTTAATTCATTTGCTCCTGGGAAGTCAATATCATCATGATTATCATTACCATTCTCTAATTTTGCTTCTTTAGATATTTTTACTTTCAATACCACAGCAATTATAATCAATAAAATTAAAACTGCTACAATTATTGATTTGATAATCATCTCTTTTCCCCATGTTGATGGATTAAAAAAGTTTCTTTCTACTTTTGTTTCACTAACTACATTTTTATTAACTGTAATTTTATATGTTACTGTTTGATTTGTTTTTTCATTTTTTACTATCACTGTTATTGTGTTTTCACCTTGTTGTAAATTTTCATTTCCCATGATTTCTATTTTTGCTTCTTTATCTGTTGCAACAGCATTTATTTCTAAACTTGAAATATCTTCTTTTATTCCAACAGTATATGAATAAATAGTATTTTTAAAATTTGGACTTATTGTTTGACCGCTTATTGATAGGCTTGATAATCCAAATTTTGAATCTGTTGTAGCAGCTGTTTCTGATGCTTTTCTTGTTATTGTTATTGTATATGTTTTCTTTGTTCCATCTTGTGCTATTACTTCTACTTTCGCTTCATTTGCACCTTCGTTTAATTCTATGTCTCCTGTTCCTGTTACTTGAGCTTTTGAATCTGTTGCTTCTGCATAAACTTCGACTGTTTTTATTTCATTTGGTACTTCTACACTATATTCTGTCTGATCTTTTTTGAATCCTGAAAAATCATATTCTTTTGGATTTATTCCTAGATTTTTTAATGTTGCATCAGATGCATTTTGCGCTTCTTCTTCTGCTGTTCTTCTTTTAATTTTTAATGTGTATGTTTCTGTATTACCAGCTTCTGCCCTTACTACTACTTCTACAGTATTATTGCCTTCTTTTAATGCTACTTTTCCAAGACCTGATATAATTTCGCCCTTTGATGCTGTAGCATAAACTTCTACTTCTGATGTACTGTTTGGAACTTCTACAGAATATTCTTTCTGATTTTGTCTAAATCCAGTAAAATCATTTGGCTTTATTCCTAAATTTCTCAATATTGCCTCTGTTGATTTTGCAGCAGGTTCACTACTGCTATTTCCGTTGTTTCCACTATTTCCATTATTCGCACTATTATCAGAATTTGAATTATTGTTTTCTGGAGCTTTAACTGTTATTGTTTTCGTTCCAAAATTTCTTATTGTAGTGCCATTAGAAAATTCAGTTACTGTTCCTTCTAAAGAAATATTTAAAGTCCCTTCTGCATTTGGAGTATATTTTCCAGAAAAACTAACTGATTTATTAGCTTCATAATTTTCTAATTCACTATTTTTAGCAATAGTTTGCCCATTTACTTTTAAGTCTAAATTCCATTGCACACCTGTAACATTTGCTGTAATAGTAATTTCTTTTCCAACTGTCGCCTCACTATCACATGAAATATTTGCACTTGCCGCATAGCTCATATTTTTTAATGCAAAAATCAATACAATTGCAAATAGAATACTTAATACTTTTTTCCTCATACTTTTTCTCCTTTTATAAAGTAATATTTGATATTTGTAAAACTTGTTTCTTTAATAGGAATGTATCTCCTGTGTCTATTTCTCCATCTCCATTAACATCACTTGCTTGTTTGAAATACTTTTCATTCAATGTCCTTTGCCCTAACACAACTAATTTTAATAAAAAAGTATCTCCCGTATCTACTTCCCCATCTCCATTAACATCACCAAGGACTGCAACAGTATATTCATCATTTATTACACAGCCTGTTGAAAGTTTAGCATCAGAGTTTAAAACATCACCATTTGAATTTTTAGCAGTAACATCTTTACCAATAAGATTTGAAAAATCTTGAACTGTTGCACCTGGAACAGTTGTTACATTATTAGTTACTGTATTAATTTTAACTTTATCATTTCTTATAACTGCTTCATCATCCGGAACCTCTGGAGTTGATGGATTTTCATCCTCTACTGGTACTAAGTATAATTTGTAATTAGGCTCAGTATCATATGTTTCTCTAGCAGCATAGCCTCTTGATCCATTTGCTTTCATTACATAATCCCAATATGTACCATCGACTTTCTCTGTTGCTTTAACTAATCTTGTTACTATCTCATCTTTATATACTTTATCTATTTTTTCTGAATTTTTACTTGGTTCCTCTCTTAAATATAGTGAACCTGTAACATTAACTCTTACCATATCACTTGTTGTTGGAGTATCTGGATTAACTGGATTTGATGGTGAAGATGTTGATGATGGTCTTTGAGAAGCTGATAATGGCATGTTTTTATATACTGGAATAATAAACGTATATGATGCATTTATTGCATCAATATCTTCAAATGTATTTCTTAATGTTTGTCCTTCTTTTTGAGCTGCTAAAATGTTTTGCATATATTGGTGCCAATACAAATTTCCATCTGAATTTTCTACATCAAATTTCTGAAAATATAATGTGTTTTGTCCTCTTGCAATATATCTTTTGGCAATTATTTCAGTTCCACCAATTATTGAACTATCTAAAGATGTCCATTCATAACTTTGGGCTGTTGCTAATCCATTTAAAATAACATTTTCTTTTCCGTTTCCATTTGCTCCTATATTAAACGCATTATAATATCCTTCATATTGTCCATTGTATCCATTTCCTGCAGTTAATGTAGAACCATTTTTTCCTTGTTCTTGCAATAATCTTGCGACAATATAATATGCATTAACATCATATTTCTGTGCTGAATCAATTATTACATTTACACTATTTTGTAAAAATGTTCCTTCAACCATTGCATATATTCTTTCATAATTACAATCTGTATATGATAATTGCATAAATTGAAAAATATCACTGTAATTTAATGAATTTCTTGGATCCATCATATAGGCAATTGCTGCCTCTGATGCACAATACCATTTTCCACTATCATATGTTTGCTCTCCACAAACATTGCATATCCAATCTCTGTCATAATTAATATTATTTGCTGGAACTAAATTTCTTGGAGAACTTCCGTGTCCAACATATTCATTTGCTATTGCATCTGTCCAATTTATGTCTGTATACAAAATTTCAAAATTCCAATTTGGATATTGATTTTTTAGTTCTTGTATCATTTCTTTTATCTGTGGATATGTGTTTGAATCAATTGAATTAAAATCATTTGTTGTTGTTTGATTTACTGCAAATGAAATATTTCCAAAAATCAAATTTATTATTATATATAAAATTAGCAAAATCGACAATATTTGCTTCGTTTTTTTCATCATATACACCTCTTTTGTTTATTCATGTTTTTTCCATATTTATTCGACATTATTATATCATTTAATTTTCAATTAAGTCAACATTTGGCATACTTTTTTTTTATTACATTTATGTTACAGCAAAATAACAAAAAATAACAAAAAAATCTAGTTGAAAAACTAGATTTCTTTGTCTACTAACAGCAATGCTATCAGTAAGTTAAACTTTATAGGGGTTCATGAGGCACAGTGCATCATATTTCACGTACATAATCTGTACGTTCTTTTTTTCTTCCATGAAGAGATATAGTTTCCAATATTTTTCATACCCAATTTCAATCAAATTATGAGAAACAACTAAATTATCTTCATTTTCTTCTAAATCAATTGAAATTGCTTTTTGCAGATTTTCGATATCCTCAATCTTTTTCCATGCAAGCGTATTCTTCTTTAAAGCATACGCTACATATTTTTGTGGATCACATAGATATTCTATCCGATTGTAAATTTTTCTTACAATACTATTGGGCTTTTCTAGATCATTAATTAAAATAATCTCACATAAAAAAATTATCCCTATTACTATCAACCATACAAAACTAATCATAATGTTTTCCTCCTTAAGTTGCTTTTCCTAGTTTTCTAACAGTTTAACTTTTACCTCGTGCATTTCTTATGCATTCTTATATAATACCATTTTTATGTTAAATTGTCAATTATATTCCTATTTTTTATATATTTTTTGAAATTTTTATGATATAATTATGCTAATTTGGGGTCGGTGTTTTTTGACACCTTGTCAATTTTGTACCGGAGATTTTTTTAATAAAAGGAGCAAATTTATGATAGAGTTACTTTCACCAGTTGGTGATTTCGAATGTTTAAAAGCAGCAGTTCAAAATGGAGCTGATGCTGTATATTTTGGAGCAAGTTCTTTTAGTGCAAGAGCTTTTGCTTCTAATTTTGATGATTCTGCTTTAGAAAAAGCAATATCTTACGCCAAACTTCGTGGTGTAAAAACAAATCTTACTTTAAATACTTTAATAAAAAATGATGAGATTAATGATGCTATTGAATTAGCAAAAAAAGCTTATGAATACGGAATTGATGCAATAATTGTTCAAGATTTGGGTCTTGCACGTTATTTAATTAAGAATTTTCCTGGACTTGCTGTTCATGCAAGCACACAGATGTCTGTACATAATCTTGAAGGAGTTCTTGAATTACAAAAGCTTGGCTTTTCTCGTGTTGTTCTTTCTCGTGAACTTTCTTTGCAAGAAATTGAACATATTTGTAAGAATTCTAATGTAGAAATTGAAGTTTTCGCACATGGTGCTTTATGTATTTCATATTCTGGCCAATGCTTATTTTCAAGCATGATTGGAGGACGTTCTGGTAATCGTGGCAAATGTGCTCAACCTTGTCGTCTTCCATATGAATTACTTTCTTGCAGTTCAACAACTTCAAATCAACAAGGCTCAACAACCTCAACAGCTTCAGCCTCACAAGGCATATCACTTACAACGCATTTAGCAAATTTAACTTCTACTAATCTAAGCTCAGCATCTTCTGAAAGTTTAACTTCACTTGATAAAGGATATCTTTTAAGTCCTCGTGATTTATGTGGATTAGATTATTTACCTGAATTAGTTGATGCTGGCGTAACTTGCCTAAAAATTGAAGGCAGAATGAAAACGCCTGAATATGTTGCAACTGTAACAAGAATTTATAGAAAATACCTAGACTTAGCTCAAGCTAATAGGTCTGAGTACAAAATAAATCCTCAGGACAAAACTGAACTTTTACAAGTATTCAACCGTGGTGGATTTTCTAGTGGTCACCTAGAAAGTACTCCAAATAAAAATTTAATATATAAAAATAAATCTAATAATATGGGAATTTATTTAGGCACTATTTCTAATTTTAACAATAACAAAGGTCACATTTCTCTTACTGTTTCAAGAGATTCAGATGTAACTGTAAGAGTTGGCGACAAAATTAGTGTAGAAAATAAAAAGCATGAAACTTCAACATATACAATTTCTGAGTTGATGATTCAAGATAAAAATGTGCTACAAGCCACATGTGGCGACAAAATCAAGATTGGTAGAATGAAAGGCAACATTTCTGTTGGTGATAAAATCTACAAAATTGCTGATAAATTGCTTACCACTTCTGCCCTTGAAACCTTAAATAAAGAAAATCGTAAAATAAATTTAAATTGTAAGATGATAGTTAAGCGAAATCAGCCTGTTGAACTTTATGTTTCAGATTCTAATTCACATGAAGTAAAAATAACTTCTGACATAATTCCTGTTGAGGCTATAAATGCACCTATAACTCAAGAGCGTCTAGCTGCTCAACTTTCTAAGACTAACAATACTCCATTTCATTTTGAAAATATTGAAATTGATTTGGATGATGGTCTATATATTCAAGGAATCAGTGCAATCAACGAGCTTAGACGTCATGCTCTAGCTCAATATGAAGCTTTGCTTGTGCAATCTTTTAGAAGAAATTTGAAATTGCCTAGATTGGACATAAATCCTGCAAAAAATTCTAACACAAATAAAAAAATCAGTGTATTGCTTAACATCTTAAGCCCAAATTTTGATTACACTCAATTGCACGGAATCGACAAAGTCTATATTCCACTAAAATATTTCGTACTTAAAGATTTCAAGAATGTTATGGCTGAATTAACTGAAAATTTTGAAACTTATATTTATATGCCAACAATTATGAGAAATAATTATCACAAAATAATTGCAAACAATTTGTCAACCATACTTGAACAGTATAAAATCAAAGGATTTGTGCTTTCAAATATAGGCAATCTCGAACTATTAAAAAATTATAAAGACAAATATGAATTTATTTATAACTATACATTAAATGTTTTCAACAATTTGACAATTGCAGAATTAGCTGACTCTTCTAAAAACACCGTGACACTTTCTCCAGAGTTAAACAAATCAGATCTACAAACATTTGCCAGAACATCTTGTTCAACAGAATTGATTGTTTATGGAAGAACCCCATTAATGAATTCTAATTACTGTTTGCTTGGGAAGTCAAATAAATGCTATTCAGCTTGTCCTCACCTATGTAATTCAACAAATAAATTCTATTTAAAAGATAGACTTGGATTTTTGTTTAGAGTTATCCCTGACAATGTTGACACTGTTACCACAATCTACAATAGTAAAATCACATCTATCGAACATGATGAAATCTGTGTAAATTCAGTCAGAATCGATATTTTAGATGAATCAATATCTGAAATAAATAATATAATTGACACAGTAAAAACTGGCAAAAAATTAGAAGGTCAAGAATTCACAAATGGAAATTTCAACAAAATTATTTAATATTTGCATTTTGTCGAATTTTGTAGTATAATAGAAGTATCTTAATTTTAGAGGAGGTAGTCTATATGATTACTATGATTAGCGCCAAAAAGGCAATTTCCGTCCGGTTGAAAACGAACTCTTCTGACTTTGTTATCCGTAACTTGGAAACAGGGGAAGAAAAAGTTATACCTATGGTTAGACTTTACGGTCCTAATCTGAAGTATCGTGGGGAGTTTGAAAGAACTTTCCTGAAACAGTTTCCTGGCAAGGCGGATATAGTCATTTTCGATGACGCCTGTCAGAAATTGGAAGAAATCCTGTATTTTAACAGGGTTGACTGGTAATGATTAAAAGCAGCCTAACCGCTGCACCATCCTCGCAAGCAAGGGGTATAACAAGAGGTAACATTAGGTTGTTACCCCTTGCTTTTTTATTGTGTAATAAGACTTGCCTAATGGGTGATTTTTCTATATAAAATAAATATGTGAATTATTAGAATTTTAACTACTTGTTTAAACTCCAACCATCAACCTTATGAATATAAGAAGTAAAGCACCTGGAACACCTAATATTCCAACTAAAATTGAAGTCAATAAATTCAATCCTATATGAAAACTCCATATTCCGCCTATCACATTAATTATCCATATAAGAACTCCACCTAATATCGAATTTAAAATTAATTTTGCTATCCATTTAATTGGAACAATAAATATTTTTCCAATCACAAAAAATATGCATATACAAGAAATAATCACAAGAATACTCATATTAACATCCATTGTATTCACCTCAACCAAACAAATTAATAAACTTAAACGATCTCTTAACCTATCCTTTAGACTATCTAAGCATTTATTATAATTTGTATGTTGAACATCGGACAAATATTCTTTAATCTTTTCTATACCACATTATTATTATTTCTATATAATCTCGCCATTAGTTCATTAATTCTACTAAGCACAATTCCTTTTCTTTTGGCAATTTTAATAAGATAATCCAACTTAGATTGATGTGCTTTTATTTGATAAGTATAATAATCAATCAGCTCATCTTCTGCGTATTCAAAATTGCATCTTGCAACTTTTAATAGTTCTTTTGTCTCAATTATGCTTCTCATTAATTCTAACTCTTTTTCCTTGTCATTCTTCCCTTTTATCATCTTTTCGATTAAATATTCTTCTTGCATTTTCTTCCTCCTTTGCGAATTTGGGGTCGGTCCTTTTTTTCACATTTTATGCAAAACTTGCTATTAATATTCCAATAGATTGAATAATAAATAAATTCATCATATTTGATGTAAGCAAATTATTTGTAGCCTCAACAACTCCATGAATATTGTTTTGTTCTTTTGAATGATGTTTTTGCGCTTCAAAGAATGTTATCAATTCTGGTATACTTGTAGCAACCCCCAATATGATTCCTATCATTAGTTCTGGAACATTAAATTTTCTACACAAATTTTCTAGGGTATTTCCTAACAATTCTCCAATGAAAAATAGCAATACTGTTGTAATTATTAATATACAAATATTTTTAGCTACAGTTTTTTTATCTACTTGACTTACTTTTTGCCATTCTTTATTCTCATGTTTCGTCTTTTTCACATCACCCACATATTTCACATCCTCAACATCATTCGTCTCCTCTGCATCTTTCAAATACAATTTATGCACATTTCTGTCTATTCGCACAAATCCGATATACAACAAAAGCAGTATTGGCACCATTTTCAAGTCTACTTCTACTCCGCTCCAGACAATAAGTATTGGCAAAATAATTGTGATAACAACAAGAATTACATCTATAAAAATGGCTTTATTTCTAAAAATTTTTTGATTTTTATTTAATAAAATCGCAGCAAAATATTGAATTAAATTAATTACATTTGAACTTATTATGTTATAAATACCAGCTGTGTTCAACCCACTTAGGCTTGATGCACTAATGGTTAAGAGTTCTGGTACAGAGGTTGCAACACCTGCTATATCCCCTACTGTCTTTGGTTTTAACTTCAAATTTTCTGCTAGACTTCGCAATGTTCTAAAAAGTAAATATTTAGAAATAACTACTATCAATCCTGTATAAAATAAAAATTGAACAATTTCCCATAACAATTTCATATTTCCACCTCACAAACTAATTACTTCTATTATTCACAAATTATGTAATTTTTATTGATATTTCTTGAATTTTATTGTATAATTACTACATCAAAATACAGAAAGGGCGATTAAAATGATTGATATAAAGTTAATTAGAGAAAATCCAGATTTAGTAAAAGAAAATATTAAGAAAAAATTCCAAGATCAAAAATTGGTTTTGGTTGACGAAGTTTTAGATTTGGACAAAAAAAATAGAGAAGCTAAATTGAATGGCGACAACCTTAGAGCTGATAGAAAAAAATTAAGCGAACAAGTTGGTCAATTAATGAAAGCTGGTAAAAAAGAGGAAGCTGAAAGCATCAGACAAGAGGTTCAAAAAATAAATGATGCTCTTGCTGAAAACGAAGAATTGGAAGAAAAATATTCTGAAGAAATCAAAGTAAGAATGATGAAAATTCCTAATATAATTGATGCTTCTGTTCCTATTGGAAAAGATGATAGTGAAAATGTTGAAGTTCAAAGATTTGGAGAACCTATTGTTCCAAATTATGAAATTCCTTATCATGCTGATATCATTGATAGATTTAATGGTCTTGACAAAGAAAGCGCTGGACGTACAAGCGGTGTTGGTTTCTATTATCTTGTTGGAGATATTGCTAGATTACATGAAGCTATGCTTGCATATGCTCGTGATTTCATGATTGAACATGGTTTCACTTACTGCATCCCACCTTTCATGATTAGAAGTAATGTTGTTGATGGTGTTATGTCTTTTGATGAAATGGAAGCTATGATGTATAAAATTGAAGGTGAAGATTTATATTTAATTGGAACTTCTGAACATAGCATGATTGGTAGATTCAAAGATCAAATCGTTGATGAAGCTCAATTACCTATTACTCTAACTTCTTATTCTCCATGTTTCAGAAAAGAAATTGGTTCACATGGTCTTGAAGAAAGAGGTTTATATAGAGTTCATCAATTTGAAAAACAAGAAATGATTGTTCTTTGCAAACCAGAAGATTCTATGGAATGGTACAATAAAATGTGGAAAATATCTGTTGAATTATTTAGAAGTTTAGACATTCCTGTTAGACAATTAGATTGTTGCAGTGGTGATATGGCTGACTTGAAAGTAAAATCTTGCGACATTGAGGCTTGGAGCCCTCGTCAACAAAAATATTTCGAAGTTTGCTCTTGCTCAACATTAGGTGATGCACAAGCTAGAAGATTAAGCATAAGATATAAATCAAAAACAGGAAATAAATTTGTACATACTTTAAACAATACTGTTTTAGCTACTCCTAGAGCTTTAATCGCTCTTCTTGAATGTAACTATAATGAAGATGGAAGTGTTACAATTCCTAAAGTTTTACAACCTTACATGGGTGGAAAAGAAAAATTAGTTCCTGTTAAATAAAAATAGTAGCTATAAAATAGACCAGCTGGCTCTAAAAACTAGAAGCAGCTGGTTTTCCTATTGCATTATTTTATAAATAGTGGTATAATATTTCGTAGAATTTTTGTTTTTTCGTTGTAATAATAATTTATACAAACGAGGAGGAAAAACTTTATGATTACCACTGTTAATAATGAAACCTTGATTCTTCCTTCTTTCTGGGTTGATGACGATCACTTTCCTACTGAAACTCCTATTGAGACTTCTTTAGGTCAAGTATTCTATGAAGGCTATGATGGAAGTGCATCACACTTTGGTTGGATGGATTTAGTTCTATTAAATTCTCTAATCAAGAAGAATAATGTAAAGAAACTGATTATCCAAAACCTTGATGTTATTGGTAGAGCTGGATTAGTCTACGGTAATGTTATTGCTTGCACTACTTATAAGTATAAGCAAAGCATGACTCGGATTGTTCCAGAAAATGATTTAGTAAGTTGCAAACCAGTTTACTCAATCGTTTCTGTTGGTGGTTGGGATTTTGATGAAGATACTACTGAAGAGTTACCTTTAGCTGCAAAGAACTATCTTCGCTATATTTTGATGGCCACTAAAGTCCATGAAGTTTCTTATACATGTGAACATGTATCTGTTACTGCATTCATTGATGAAAGGGGATTGCCTCATTTCAAGGAAAAGTACTACTAATAAGAAAGCTGATAAGTTTAGTAAACTTATCAGCTTTCTTATTGCTCATTTTGTTCATTTGCGCATTTGGGGTCGGTCCTTTTTTTCACATGTTCAAAAAAGGACCGACCCCAAATCAGCAATATTTTACTTAAGATTAAGCACAGCTACACATTCCACATGACCGCGTAAACGGAAACATATCGACAGGCTGTATCACCTTTATATCATAGTCTTTTTCAAGCACCAGCAAATTATCAATTAAAGTATCAGGATTACAACTAATATAAACTACTTTCTTAGGTTTAACTTTAAGAATAGTCTTAATTGTTTTAATATCCAAACCGCTTCTAGGAGGATCCACAAAAACTACATCAGCCTTTTCCTTATTGCATAATTTAGGCAACAATTCTTCAACTTTTCCATCCATAAAAGAAGTATTGGTAATATTGTTCATTCTGGCATTTGCCCTTGCATCAATTACAGCATCTTTAACAATTTCTATTCCATACACTTTTTTCGCCTTTGAGGCAACACTTAAAGAAATCGTTCCAATCCCAGAATACAAATCATATACCACTTCGTTTCCTGTAAGTTTAGCAAAATCAATTGCTGTGTCATACAACTTTTTCATCTGAACAGGATTAACTTGATAAAAAGACAATGGCGAAATTTTTATTTTCAACTCCCCTAACTTGTCCATTATAAAATCAGAGCCATACATTTTGAAATTTTTGTTTCCTAATATTGCATTAGTTTCTCTTATATTGATATTTTGAATAATTGATTTTATCTCTTTGAACTTTGTTGTTAAATCTTTTACAATTTCTTGTTTTTTATACATCTTCCCATCTGTAGTTACAAATATAACCATAATTTCATCTGTATAAAAACCGTATCTAATTACAATATGCCTTAAAAATCCTTTTCCTGTATCTTCATTATAAATGCTAATATGATACTTTTTTACAAGCTCCAATATGTAGTCAGCAACTTGATTTATTTTTTCATTTTGTATTGCACATTTGGCATATACAATTTTATGAGTTCCTTCTTCGAAGAAACCCATTTTACCATTTTTAAAAGCATATTTTCCCTTATTCCTGTAATTATACGGATTTTCCATTCCAATACAATAATTTACTTTTACCTTTTGAGTTAATTTTTGTAATTGCTTTTCTACATATTCTGTTTTTGTTTTTAATTGTTGTGCATATGGTATTTTTCCATATGCACATCCTCCACATTTTTCTTGAATTTCACAATTCATTTTTTCCACATCCCATATGTTATTTATTTCTTCTCTTTATTTCTCTTATCTTGAATCATTTCCATCTCTTTTTCTGTAATCAATGTTACATTATTTTCTTTTGCCCATGAAACACAGCCTTTTAATACAGTACTCAAAAATACTCTTGGAACTTTTATCAATTTTGCACATGCCTCATCCGTGAACTTTACATCTGGATCAATTCTTGATGCCGCATATTTTACAGTATCTAAGCTGATTCCTTTGCTTGCTGGAATTGGCTCTGAAATTGGTCTTTTAAATCTTGTATACCAGAAGTTTTTATTATCACGATATCCATAATCTACTGGAACTTGTGGGAATACACTTGAACTTACACCATTTATTATTGCATCATAATATTTAGGTTTCATTAAGATATGGTCTACTTTTAATATAAAGTGTGCTCCAAATTGACTTGTTATTCCGTTAAATTGATGGTATGGTGGCAAATATTCATCTTGCACTTTGTCATTTTCCGCACCGTCTAATTCTCTAACCCATGTACATTCAAATACTTGGAAGGCTTCTTGAACTATCTTTGGATATTGTTCATTTGGATTTTCTCTTGCACTTTTTCCATCAACTAAATTGAAAATACAATCTTTCATTTTTTCTTCAGTTGTTTCTCCTGGATATCCTAGTCTTACCGCTTCTTTAAAATATTTTCTTTTATCTGTTATAAAATTGATTGTACATTTTCCTGTTCTTAATATATTTTTAGCTGTATTTGAACTATTTCTACAACAAAGTAGCATTGCATAATAGTCCTTTCCTGCTATGTAATATGGAAAACATAGTGAATATGACCCCAAATTTGTTTGACCTGATTCACTTAATGTTCCTATTTCTGTTGTTGGCATTGGAAAAAAGCTTGATGTTTGATAAAAATTATCAACTATCCTCAAATCTTTAAATCCATTCAATTCCTCTATTTTCTTTTCCATCGTATCTCTTCCTTTCTATTCTCTAATCTTATGTCTGTATTACTATATTATTATAAAATTTTAAAATTGTCAAAATCTAAATATGCATATTTTTTTGTTTTAAATTCCAGTGCCTTTTGTATTTCTTCTTTTGCCACTTCTGATATTTCACTTATTCGTATTCCATTTGCTAATGGATTTATATATCTTATTTTGGCATCAATACTTACACAATATTTATCTTTAACCTTTTCATCACTCTCTTTGATTTCATGGGCATTTTTCCACATATCGAATTTTTGTGAAATCTCAGCATAATCACATTTTTCAATTCTATCTATTACTTCTTTTTCTGATAATTCATATAAATCTTTTTTAGTTATCAAATTTTGTGATGACATTATTTTCATTATATCTGCTAAAAATTGCATTGAGAATTTTGTTTTATTATCTATGTATGAATTTGATAATATTCTCATTCCTTTTACAAATTTTTCTGCAATTTTGATATCTTTAAATCCTAGTTCTTCAATGCCTTGCTCATTTTTCTGAATTTCTATATTTTCATAAATTTCTTTTACTTCTTCTAAGTTCCAAATATTTTTACATACATCTAATCCATTAGAAAATGTATATTCTAACCTATCTGCTGATAACATTGGAGTATCATTATCTGCTATTGGATATATATGATAATTATCAACCTCTTCTATTTTTATTCCATCTCTTTTTAATAATGACATTATTTCTTTGGATTCACTGATTATTTGAGTTGTAAGTTCTTCTGTTGATTCTTGCTTTTTATAATCTCCATTCATAAAGTCTATACTGTGCTTAAATACTGGTGTTGCTATATCGTGAAATAGCCCTGCAATTGTTTGCTTTTTGTCTTTTGTAAAATTCCATACGATTAGACTAACTGCTATGCTATGGTCTAAACTTGAATACCATACCATTTTGTCAAATAATTTTGTATAATATGTACCACATGACACACTTATTCCTGCCAACTTTTGCATTTGAGGTGTGTTTATGTAATCATTCAAAAAATCCGGAATTTCATTTGATAATATTTTTAAATATTCTTTCATTTCTTGTTCCTTTCTCTTATTTTACAGATATACTATTACAAAATTCTTTAATTGTCAATCTACTTCTATATCTATTGCTTGTTTCCAGCTTTTATGGTATAATATTTGCGGTATAGTTTTTATGTAACTTTGCACGCTAAAAATTTAGAAACAAAGAAAGAAGGTTTTATTTTGAGTAACGTAACAACTATCGTTGGTTTGCAGTGGGGTGACGAAGGCAAAGGCCGAGTTTCACACTATATTTCCAATGATGCAATCTGCATTCGGTCCACTGGCGGTAATAATGCAGGACATACCATTGTTGTAGGCGGAAAAAAGTTTGCCTTGCATTTATTGCCGGCATCTATCATTAAGCCTGAAAACATCAGCATTATCGGAGCTGGTGTAGTAATTGACTTGCGTGTTCTTGCAAATGAAATTGAAATGCTTCAAAAAGCAGGCATTTTGATTACTCCTGATAACTTGGTTATCAGTCCCAGAGCACACATCATCATGCCTTATCATATTGAAATGGATAAACTCCATGAATTTATGAAAGGCAAAAATAAGATTGGTACAACTTTGAGTGGAATCGGTCCTTGCTATTCCGATAAAATTAATCGGATTGGTATTCGCATCCAAGACTTGGTTTCTTGTTCCGAAAAAGAACTTTGCGAAAAGGTAAGCATTCCGCTTGAATTATATGACATTCAGGCCCAATTCATCAATTCTAATTTTACAATTTTCGATGCAGAAGATATTGTTACACACTATCTTTTGCAGTATAAACCCAAAATCGAAAAATTTGTGAAAGATGAAAGAAGCATTCTCACACCTGCTTTATTGCACGAAGAGAAAATTGTCATTGAAGGTGCACAATCCTTGTATCTGGACATTGACCAGGGCGATTATCCTTTCGTAACTTCTTCCAATCCTTCTGCATCTGGTACACTTTCTGCTGCAGGTATTGGCCCAAAGCATGTTAAAGATGTATTTGGCGTTATGAAAGCTTATTGCTCTCGTGTCGGAGAAGGCCCATTCCCTACTGAATGCAAAAATTCTGTTGGAGACCTTATCCGCGAATATGGCCACGAATATGGTACCACTACAAAACGTCCTCGCAGATGTGGTTGGCTCGACCTTGTTCGGCTTAAAACAGCTGTTGACATCAATAGCGTGACTGCTCTTTGCCTGAATCACTTGGATACAATTGGCAAAATCGGTGAAACTCTTGGCTATATTGATGTTTGCACTGGATATCTTGATTGCAATGAGACACACAAAAATTGTCCTCATTCTAAGATTGATTATGTACCGAACGACATGTCGAATGTTGTTCCGATTTATGAACGTTTCGTTGGTGGTTGGAATGCAACAGGCTGTACTTCTTATGAAGAACTTCCTGAAAATGCCAAGAAATTTGTGGAATTCATTGAAGCTTATGTGAATGTTCCTATCAAGTTTATTGGCGTTGGTCCCAGTGAAGACGAAACTATCCGCTGCTAAATCTAGCATTTAGCAAAATCAACACGTTACTTAAAAACTTACCATGAAATTTGAGTCTGCCCTTTTTTTCGCAATATGAAGAAAAGGACAGACTCTTTCTTGCATCTTTCCAGTATTCATGTTATAATTAATACATGATTTTATGAGAAAGAAGGAAAATTATGATAATAAAAAATCCTCGCTTTGAAATTTCAGCAGTTAAAGCTAATCAATATCCTAAAAATGGATTACCCGAAGTAGTTTTGGTTGGAAAGTCTAATGTTGGAAAATCAAGCTTTATAAATACAATGATTAATAGAAAAAAATTGGCTCGTACTAGTAGTGAACCTGGAAAAACTCGCCAACTTAATTTTTATAATATGGACGATAAATTTTATTTTGTTGACTTGCCTGGTTACGGCTATAGCAAAATGTCTAAACAAGAACAGGTTAAAGTTGGTGAATTTATTGAATATTATTTGCAACATCGCAAGGAAATTTGTTTAATTATCTTTTTGGTTGATATTAGACATGACCCTACTTCAAATGATTTTTTAATGTATGATTATGTTATAAGAAGTGGTCTTCCTTGTATGATTTTGACCAATAAAGCTGATAAGATTGCCAAAACTAAAGTTGATAATGCTACCCAAAACATCCAAAAGCAACTTAACCCTATTGGTGATATTACAACTCTTCCATTTTCTTCTGAGAGAAAAGTTTATAGTGATGAAGTTTGGAAAGTAATTGAATCTTATTTAAAAGAGCAAACTCTATGAGTCTGCTCTTTTCTCTATTTTAGTTATTGCTTTTAATGCTTTAGGTCTTTCTAGAACTACAATATGTCCACACCCTTGGCATTTTAGTTTAAAATCAACACCAACTCTGGTTATTTCCCACAATTTACTTCCACAAGGATGTTGCTTTTTAGTTCTAACAATATCTCCAATATTATAATCCATTTCAAATCACCTCAAGATAATTTTTCCGACAAATTTCTGCATAAATCATGAGACAAATTTGCACTGTCCCTATTGTCTCAAACGTCTTTCTATCTCTTCTTTTCCAAGAACTTGCATAATTTCATACAAATCAGGTGTATTAGTTCTCTTTGTTAAGGCAACTCTTAGAACTGTACTAACATCACCAACATGTGCTGTATACATTCCTGGATTTGCTTTAAATTCTTTAACTTCTTTTGCATAACCCATTTCACCTGCTAGTTCTTTTATTTTATCAAACCAAGTTTGTTTATCGTCATTTTCATCATAATATTTTTCAACATATAATTTTAATATTTTTTCAATTGACTCTTTATCATTAATTACTTGGAATGGATATTCTTCTTCATTTTTGTCAAATAATTCATTATACATATATTCAACATTTTCTTTAACATCTGACCATTTTGATATATCTTTTCTTGGCTTTTTGTTTCCTCTTTCTATTCCAAAAACTTTTAAAGCATATTCTTTGTCTTGTAATAATGCTTCAAGCTCACTATCATACTCTTTTGCCCATTCTAAAGCTTTTTCATAAACAGCTTCTGCTGTCATTTTAGATATTACTGTTTTTCCAATATCTAATAATTTTACCATATCGAATAATGCACCACTAACACTCATTTTATTTAATTGGAAATCAAATTCTTCCATTGGTTTGTCTGGATTTGCCCTTCTCCAATTTTCAAATGTAGAGTTTGCAATATTTAACAAATATTCTTTAACAGCATCTGTTGGAACACCTTGTTCTTTATAGTATGAAACAGCTGCTTCTGGGTCTTTTCTCTTGCTCAATTTACGCTTTCCACCATTATCATTTTTCATAATTGGTGAAATATGTGCATATTTTGGAGCTTTAAATCCTAATTCATGGAATAATTGTAAATGTAATGGAACTGATGATAACCATTCATCACTTCTTATTACATGTGTTGTATGCATTAGATGGTCATCAACTGCATGTGCAAAGTGATATGTTGGAAGTCCATCTGCCTTTATTATTACGATATCTTGGTCGTTTTCTGGGAAATCAACATTTCCTTTTATAACATCTTTATGTTTGATTTTTCTGTCTTCTCTTCCTGGTGATTTAAATCTGATTATATATGGTTCTCCTGCTTTAATTTTTTCTGCCATTTCTTCAACAGATAAATTTCTGCATTTTGCCCAAACTCCATAATATCCTGTTCTTAATTTTGCAGCTTCTTGTTTTTGTCTAATCTCATCTAAGTCTTCTGGTGTACAGAAACATGGATATGCTTTTCCTTGTTCAATCATATATTTTGCATATGCTTGATATATGTCTTTTCTTAGACTTTGTTTATATGGACCATAATTTCCGATTTCTTCTGTATCTGAAATCATTCCTTCATCTGGTGCCATGTCAAAGTCTTTTAGAGAATTTACTATTCCTGTAACTCCATTTTCAACTTCTCTTTTTTGGTCTGTATCTTCTACTCTTAAAAAGAATACTCCACCTGTCTTTTCTGCAATAGTTCTTGCAACTAATGCTTGATATAGACCTCCTATATGTACAAACCCAGTTGGACTAGGAGCAAATCTTGTTACAACTGCTCCTTCTGTTAAATTTCTTTCTGGGTATTTTTCTTCATAATATGATATTTCTTTCGCATCTGGAAAGATTAAATTTGCTAAATCTTTGTAATCCATATTAAACCTCCATTATAATTGGTATGATCATTGGGTTTCTCTTTGTTTTAATAAACAAGTAGTCACGTAAGTTTTCTTTTACTGTTGTCTTAATTGTTGACCAATCACGAACTCCTCTTTCTTCACATTTTGCTACTTCATGTCTTACTACACTCTTTACATCATCCATCAAATTTTCTGATTCTCTTACATATACAAATCCTCTTGATATAACATCTGGACCTGCTACAACTTCTCCTGTTTGAGAATCCATTGTTAATACAATAACTATAAGCCCATCTTGTGCTAAATGTTGTCTATCTCTTAATACAATATTTCCAACATCTCCAACTCCAAGTCCATCAACTAAAACTCTTCCACTTGGAACTGAACCATTGAACTTAGCTTCTTCTTCGCTTAATTCTAATACTCTTCCATTTGTTAACATGAATATATTATCTTTATCAATTCCCATCAATTCTGCGGTTTCTTGATGAGCTCTTAATTGTCTATATTCACCATGAACTGGTATAAAATATTTTGGTTTTGCTAAAGCCATTATCAATTTTTGTTCTTCTTGGCAAGCATGTCCAGAAACGTGAACATCAGCTAAAGCACTATATACAACTTCTGCACCTAATTGCATTAAATCATCAATTACCTTTGAAACATATTTTTCATTTCCTGGAATTGGTGTTGCAGAAATGATTATCAAATCATTTGGTGTAATTTTTACTTTTCTGTGGTCTCCTGCAGCCATTCTTGTTAATGCTGACATTGGTTCACCTTGACTTCCTGTTGTTATTATAACAAGTTGGTCATCTGTATAGCTTCCTATCATATCAATATCAATAAATAAATTTTCTGGACATTTGATATATCCTAATTCTATTGATGTTGTTATAATATTTATCATACTTCTACCACATACAGCAATTTTTCTTCCATATTTAACTGCTGAATTAACAATTTGTTGAATTCTGTGTACATTTGAAGCAAATGTTGCTACTACAATTCTTTTTGTACAATTTTGGAATACTTTTTCAAAAACTTCTCCAACTGAACTTTCTGACATTGTGAAACCTTTTCTTTCAGCATTAGTACTATCTGACATTAATGCTAAAATTCCTTGATTTCCTAATTCTGCAATTCTTCCTAAATCCATCAATTGCCCATCAATTGGTGTATAATCCACTTTAAAATCACCTGTGTGTAAAATCGTTCCAGCTGGTGTTGTTATTGCTAACATTACTGAATCTGGGATACTGTGTGAACTTCTTATAAACTCTACTTTAAAGTTCTTTCCTAATTTTATTGTATCACCTTGATTTACTGTATGCATCTCTGTGCTTCTTAGCAATTTATGTTCTTCCAATTTATTATTAATTAATCCAACAGTTAATCTTGTCGCATAAATTGGCACATTTATTTGTTTTAAGAAATATGGAATTCCACCAATATGGTCCTCATGACCATGTGTAATTACCATTCCTTTGATTTTTTCTTGATTTTTAACCAAGTATGTGATATCTGGTATTACTAAATCTACACCTAACATATCATCTTCTGGGAAAGAAATACCACAATCTACAACTATTATCTCATCTTCATATTCGAAAACTGTAATATTCTTACCAATTTCATGTAATCCTCCTAATGGGATTATTTTTAATTTTGAACTTTTGAATATACTTCTATTCTCTGTGTTCTCTCTTCTTGTTCTTCTTTTTGTTCTTGGGCTTCTTTGCTTATTTTTGTTGTTTAAATTGTTTTCAACATTCTTATTATTTTCATTTTTCTCGCTTTTTTGTTTTTCTTCACGAGTTGCTTCAACACTTTCTATTTCTTTTTTGTTTTCCCTTGTTCTTCTACGAGTATTTCTTCTAATAATACCATTTTTCTTTTTTTCAATTGTAGAATTATTGTCATTTGTATTAGTTGAATTTTCAACAACTTCTTCTACTTCTGTAACTTTGTTTTCATCTGTCATATTTTTAAATTTCTCCTCCCTTATTTTTGAATTGATTTTCATTTTACGTACAAATAGAAATATATAAAACAAATAAAGCTTATTAAACATGAACTACCGCTCTTTCATGTTTTTTATAAACTTCTCTTTTTATTTTTCTAAATATTTTTTCTCATTGTTCTAGCTATTCTCATTATTAGCTTTTTTCATCTCTTTAATACATTAAAATAAAATCTCTTTTTTTGCCCTTTGGCAATCTGCTTTGCATTATAACATATATGGTAAGAATTGTCAAGTTTTTAAGAATTTGCTGAGTGCGAATTTGGGGTCGGTTCTTTTTTTCGCATGCTCAAAAAAGAACCGACCCCAAATTCACAAATTCACAAATTCACAACCTATTTTAAATATATTGATGGATTTAAATATTCCCCATCTTTCAATAATTCAAAATGCAAATGACATTCCATGCTACTCTCAAATGATGCTGTATTTCCTGCTGTTCCTATAGTTTGTCCCTGTTTAATTTCTTCACCTTCAACCACAAACTCTGCTGTCAATAAATTAGAATATACTGTTTCATATCCATCATCATGTTCAACTATTACAGTTAAACCATATCTCGGATCATTTAAAATTGTTTTTACTATTCCATCTGCTGCTGATTTTATAACACTTGTTTTATCTGCTTTAATATCAATAGCTGTATGTGTAATCCATTCTTTTAAGGTTTCAGAATAGATTAAATTATCTTTTGCATATTCACCAATGATTTCTCCTTCCACTGGATTTACAAATGTAATCTCTTTCTTAGTTTCTTTTGGCTCTTCAACTGTTTTTTCTGCATCACTTGCTTTAGTTTCAGTATTTTTTACATTTTCTCTTACTTCAGTACTAGATGTACTAGATGTACTTGAAGTGTTTTGAATATTCGGAGTATTAGTATTTTCTTGTTCTTCAACTGTTTTTCCAATTTCAGAACTTACACTCTCACTAATTTCTTGTTTTCCATCATTGCTTTTACTACTTATTTGGCTTGAATCATTTTCTAATTTTCCTGAAGTTCTAGATAACATGTACATTATAATTCCTAAAGCTATTGCTAAAAGAAAAAACACTACAGTTCCGATATAAATAAATAACTTGTCTCTTTTCATAATTTCCTCCTTGTTTTCTTTATTAATACAAGTATTTACTTTTTTTCGGAGATTATTCATTTAAAGAAATTTTAATTCAATTATTTCCACTCCTGTGTAAAAATGTTTAATTATTGTTTCATAATTTGCTCCGGTTTTTGCCATACTATCTGCTCCAGTTTGACTCATTCCAACTCCATGACCATATCCTGTAACTGAAAAAATAATTTCTTCTCCTTCTATTACAACTGAAAAGTTTGTTGATTTTAACCCTAAAATTGTTCTTGCTTCTGTTCCTGCTATTTCTTTATTTCCTATTTTAATCGTCTTTACTCTTCCACTTGTTGTATATTCTTGAATTTTTATACAATCCGTTTGACTAAAGTCTATTTCGCAATCTGGGTATTTTTCTTTCATTTTGTTTAGCAATTCTTCTTTAGTTATTTTCACTTGTGAACTATATTGAGAATATTCATTTTCTCCAGCGGTTTCAACAGATTTTAAATATGGATAATCTATTCCTCCCCATATGTTTAAAGAACTTTCTGTCATTCCTCCACTATTTGCATGAAAAAATGCATTGATTGGTTTGCCATTATATGCTACAATTTTTCCTGTCGTTGAATTTACTGCTTCTACAATTTTATTCCAATTGCCTTCTGCTTCATCTTGCCCCCATTTAGCCATTCTTTCTTCTTTGCTTATCCAAGCCTGACAACAAGCATAATTGTCACATATATCAGCATCAGTATGCTTACTTGAATTGTACATAGTTTGATATATGGTGTAAGTTCTTGCAACAACAGCCTGGGCTTTTAAAGCTTCAATTTCAAAGTTTGCCGGCATCTCACTAGATACTACACCATATAAATATTCATCTAAATCTAATTCCTCAATATTTCCTGTTTGTGAATGTAACAGTTTTATTTTCTTTTTCTCATCATTTGTTGAATTTGCATTATTTTCTTGTTCAATTATATTAGAATTTGAAGTTTCCTCTTTAGCTATTACTTGTTGTGTTTTTGACGGCACAACAGTACAAATTGCTGGTGCAATAAAAAACAAAATAGTAAAACCTATAAAATATAACAAAACATTTTTTATATTTTTCACGTATCTCCTCCTTTAACCACTCAATCTTTTTTTCATTTTATCTAGCACCTTTCTTTCTATTCTAGAAACCTGTACTTGAGTAATTCCTAATATTTTTGAAACTTGCATTTGTGTTTTTTGCTTGTAATACCTTAACAATATGATTTCTTTTTCATTATCATTTAATTCATTTATTAAATTTTTGATTGTTATTCTATTTGTAATTTCTGTCTCTTCATCTTTTCCAGTAGAAATTTGCTCTAAAATGCTAACTGTTTTGTCTGTCTTATTGTCTTTATATTTTGCATCTTCTATCGAATCAACTGGTCTAGCTGAATCTAACGCCATCGCAATTTCTTCTTTCGAAATTTTAAGCTCTTTTGAAACTTCTTCTAAACTTATATCTCTTCCATATTTATGAAGAAATTCTCTTTGTAATTCCAATATTTTTACATTTAATTCTTTAATACTTCTACTAACTTTAATTGGCCCATCATCTCTTATATATCTTTTTATTTCTCCTAAAATGTATGGTACTGCATATGTTGAAAGTCTAACTTCAAAACTTGTATCAAATCTTTGGATTGCTTTTATAAATCCAATAGTTCCAATTTGATATAAGTCTTCTATATCATATCCCCTTCCATTAAATCTTCGAACAATACTCCAAATAAGTCCATTATTATCTTCAATTAACTTAGTCATTGCATCTTTATTACCATTTTTAGCATTGTCGATGACTTTCATATCATTCTCATGCACTATTCATCTCCCCTTATTGAAGCAACTGCAAATTCATCATTTTCACAATGGCTTTTAATCTTCTTTTTCATTGTTACTTTTGTTCCAAGCCCTAAAACAGATTCAACTTCTACTTGATCCATAAAACTTTCCATAATTGTAAATCCCATTCCAGATCTTTCTAAATTTGCTTTTGTTGTATATAATGGTTGTTTGGCAATCTCAACATTTTCAATTCCTTTTCCCGTGTCTGAAATCTCAATAAGCACCTCTTTTTCTCTTATCTTACACACTAATTTTACAATTCCACTTTGCTGTTCATATCCATGAATAATCGCATTTGTTACAGCCTCTGAAACTGCTGTTTTTATATCTGCAATTTCCTCTAATGTAGGGTCTAATTGTGCCACAAAGGCTGCTACAGAAATTCTAGCAAAAGCTTCATTATTTGATTTACTTAAAAATTCAATTTTCATTTCATTGTCATAAATATTATTCATTTGGCACCTCCTTTGCGAATTTGGGGTCGGTCCTTTTTTGAGCACATGGTATCACCTTTTGAATCCCACTCATTTCAAAGATTCTTCTTACTGATGGAGTTATATTTGACACTTCTACTTGGCCTCCTAGCATACTTACTAACTTATACCTTCCCATTAACAACCCTATTCCTGCACTGTCCATAAAAGAAACATCGCTAAAATCAAATACAACTTTTCTAGGCATATATCTTTCAATTTCATTATCTAATTTCCTCCTTATCTTTTGTGCTACACATTCATCTATGTCTTCATTAATTTTGAAGATCAACTGCTTGTCTTTTTTCAGATACTGACTTTCCATACAACCATCCTTTCATTTTTCATTTTTCTTTATGCAGTTTTTATTATATTACCACTGGTAGTTTTTTCCAAGAGTAAAAAATAAGAAGTTTTGTCGAACTAGAACTTTTCGACAAAACTTCTTATTTTATTTTTCTATTACTATTGTAACTGGTCCATCATTTAATAATTCAACTTTCATGTCTGCTCCAAATATTCCTCGTTGAACCTCTATTCCTTTTTCGGCACATTCTTTACAGAAATATTCATATAATGGAATTGCTTCTTCAGGTCTTGCTGCTTCTATAAAACTTGGTCTGTTGCCATCACTACAATCTCCATATAAAGTGAATTGTGATACTATTAATAATTTTCCATTAACATCTTTTAAGCTTAAATTCATTTTATCATTTTCGTCTGTAAATACTCGTAAATTACATACTTTTTTTACAAGATAATCTGCTTGCTCTTTTGTGTCTCCTACTTTTATTCCTACTAAAACTAAGAAACCTTTTTCTATCTCTCCAACTACTTTTCCATCAACTTTTACACTTGCATTTTTTACTCTTTGTATTACTACTTTCATTATTGATTATCTGTATTGCCTCCCATTTCTTCTTTTGCATTTTCTTGTGTTTCTTGAGACATTACTTCTGTAACTTTTTCAACAGTGTTTTCAGCTTCGGCATTTTCTTCTGTTTTTGGAGTTTCTGCAGAATCAGCTGCATTTGCATCAACAACTTCAGCAACTTTTACTTCTTCTACTGGTTGCTTTTCTCCACATTTTGGACAGAATGATGCATTTAATTCTATCTCTGCATGACAATTTTCACATTGTTTCTTTTCTTTTAATTCTAAGATTGATTTTAAACATGTTTCAATTTCTGCTGATAACACATCTATTTTGGTGCATTCTTCTTCTAAATCTGTGTTAATATCAATATTTTCTTCTCTTACATGTTTTTCATAAACTTTTTTTCCGATTTCTTCATATAAATCTTTAATGTTTGATTTATTTTCGTTTATCTTCATTCTTAATTTTGCCTCTTTTGCAAGTTTGCTTGTTTTTTCAGCTGTTGCATCATATGCAGCACTAGCCTTTTTTCCTAAATTATCAAAAAATCCCATTTTTAATTCCTCCATTTTTTATATTATTAACACATTTATTAAAATTATTAATTAATTTTCGCTTTTCTTAGCTCTGTTCATTAACATACTAACTGCCTCTTCTGGCTTTAATCCTTTATATAATATTCCATATACTGCTTCTACTATTGGCATTTCTATATTATGCAATTTTCCTAATTCATGTGCAACTTCTATGTTATCTATACTTTCAATTGTCATTCCAACTTCTTTTTTAGTTTCTTCTAAGCTTAAGCCTTGACCAATTAATTTTCCTGCTTTTCTGTTTCTGCTATGCTCACTTAAACAAGTTACTATTAAATCTCCTAATCCACTTAGACCATATAATGTTTCTTTTTGTCCACCTAGCTCAACACCTAATCTTGATAGCTCTGCTAATCCTCTTGTTATTAAAGCCGCAAATGTATTATCTCCAAGTCCTAGCCCTGCTGCAACTCCGGCACAAAATGCAATAATATTTTTTAATGCTCCTCCAAGTTCAACACCTTTTACATCTCTTGAGGTATATATTCTCATTTTTTCACACATAAATGTATCTTGAACTAATTTTAATACTGCATCATATTTTGATGCTACAACTAAAACTGTTGGTATTGCAATTGATACTTCTTCTGCATGGCTTGGTCCTGATAGTACTGCAATCTTAACATTTGGAATTTCTTCTTGAATTACTTCATCTAATGTTAACATACTATCTTTTTCAAATCCTTTTGAACATATTACAATTGGTTGATTTGTTACATATTG